>ENA-UOOI01000074-UOOI01000074.1-fermentation-metagenome-genome-assembly--contig:-NODE-74-length-116591-cov-6.721305_pt1 | contig 116591 bp, 97 predicted proteins | sample MGYA00245779_ERZ724027 | MGnify/ENA primary metagenome ERZ724027 (study PRJEB28704, sample SAMN03018318) | fermentation metagenome | biome: anthropogenic terrestrial biome; feature: soil; material...
GCCAGTTTGGCCAGGTTTACTTCCAGATCGCCGCGGATGGCAGCCGCCACTAGTCCATTCTGTCCGGAAAAAACCATGGTCTTCAGGAAACGCTCCGGACCCATCTTAAAGAATTCAGCCAAATCTGTGATGCTCTTAATATCAGGTGTTGCGACGGCCTCCATCGGTTTCGGTTCTTCCTGCGGAAGAACCATCAGTTTACCGACCGCGGCTTCCAGATTGGCAGCATAGCCGCAACCGGGACAAGTCACGACTTGGTCCTCGCCGACCTCGCTGACCTGAATAAACTCATGGGAATCATTGCCGCCCATCATGCCGGGATCGGCATCCGCTGCGACCACATTCAACCCGCAGCGTTTAAAAATATTGAGATAGGCCTGCACGACCAGCGGATAATAGCGGTCGAGATCCTCATTGGTATCATGAAAACTGTAAGCGTCTTTCATGGTGAACTCGCGCAACCTCATTAAACCGCCGCGGGGACGCGGTTCATCGCGTTCTTTGGTCTGAATTTGAAACACCATGAAAGGCAACTGGCGATAGGAGTTGACTATACCGCGCGCCATTTCGGTGACAGCTTCTTCGTGGGTCATGGCCAGCACGAAATCGCGCTTATTACGATCTTTCAGCCGGAAAAGCTCTGAGGCGATTGCATCATAGCGTCCACTCTCCTGCCAGAGCTCGGCGGGCTGCAGAACCGGCATGTGAACTTCCTGCCCCCCAATGGCCTCCATTTCCTGACGGATGATCTCTTCAATTCGCCGCATGACTCGCCAGCCCAGCGGCATAAAGGTAAAAATGCCACTGGCGATTTGCCTGGCCAGTCCAGCCCTAACCACCAGTTTGTAGGCATCGCTTTCAGCTTCGGACGGAGCTTCCCGGTAAGTCCGGAAAAACAGTTGTGACATACGCATTGCTAAAAATCCTCCTGTATCTCTTATTAGTATACAAAAGACCCCCGTCCCTATACAAAGGGACGGAGGTCCGTGGTACCACCCTAATTGCTGGTCACCGAATCTCAACCAGCCGCTCAAAGCCTGTAATGCCGGCACAGCACCGGACTCATCGTCCGGGGCTCCGAGGTGGGTTCAGCAGCAGCCTCTACCGGACTTACACCTACTCCGGCTCGCTTTCAGAGGAATTAACCGCTTACTGGCCTCTTCATCGCCATCATATTAATTTTGCTCATGATATGCAGCTGGCGCTTAATATGCAGTTGATGCGCACGATGCATTTGGCCCATAAAACCATTTAGCATAAGTATAACGATCCAAATTGAACGTGTCAATCGTTATTCTACGACTGTGTTGTTAAGGTGTTGTTAATCAGTGACTGCCGTCGGCTGATCCTCACGCGGCTCTCCGCGCGTAACTTTGCCCATGACCAGCAACGCCGCCAGCATACAAAAGGCACTAAAGACGAAAATGCCCCGATAGCCTACCAGATCGATAATCGTCCCTGTTATGGGCGGAGAAATGATGGCGGCTGCCTGGCTAAAAGTGTAATACAGGCCGGTATAAATGCCCATATTGCCATAGGTCGCCATTTGCCAAAGCATCGGGAAGCTGTTGGTCACGATAGCCACCCAAAACATCCCGAACAGAAACATCAGTGCCCAGAAAGAGTAGAGTGCCAAATTATGACTCAAACCAAACCGCTTAACCAGCGGTGCGTGGAAAGACATGACGATCAACAATGTCGCCACAACAGCCAGACAGGTGCGAATGGTACGCTTACGCCCGAATCGGTGCGCCACATAGCCAGAAGGAATTGCAAAAATCGCATAGGCTACGCCAACCATACCTGCGGCCAGGCTGGCGGTGCCTGATGAAGTCTTCAGGATCTCGACACTATACTTACCGATAAAAGGCAGCACGCCCTGATAGCCAAAAAACCATAAAAACAGGGCAATCAGGATATAGAGTGCACTCTTGTCATGCTGCCCGGCGATCGCCTTAATGGACTTCACGAATGGCACGCGTTCCTCACGGGCGGCGCTTTCCCGGTTCTTTTCCCGCACAAAGACAAAAACCAGAATTGTCGCCAAGATTACGAGCAATCCAGCGACTGGGAAGGGTAACCGGTCTTTGGTAGCACCCAGGAGCGGCAAAATGATATCAACATCCATCAGGCGCGCCAATCCAATCGTGCCGATGATGGCAGCGATCCCACCCATGGTATTAATGACGCCGTTCGCTTCCGATCGGTACTCACCGGGAATAGTATCTGGCATCAAAGCCACTACCGGGCCACGGGCCGATTGTTTAAACACATTGAGGAAGAAGACTGTCACAATAAGCGCCGACAGGCTGATTGCGGCAGCATATGGCAAATAGGAGAAACAGATTGCCGTCAACGGCAGTGTAATAATGATGAAGGGCATGCGCCGGCCGATCCGTGTGCGCATATTGTCCGACCATGCTGATACGATTGGTATCAAAAACAGGGCGAAAATATTGTCCAGTGTCATAATGGCGCCGATGGTCTTGTTCTGGTCTATGTACTTTCCCAGAAAAATGGGAACGTAAGTGTCATATAAGGGATCCATCAGGCCCATGGTAAAGAATCCGAACCCAATTAGGAATGTCAGGCCCAAGAACTTACGAAAACCGGTCTTTTCATTCTGCATTTCAGCCCAGCACCTCCAACACCCTTTCCGGGTGGTTTGTAATGATTCCGTCCACACCACTCTTCAGCATCGCGGCGATGTGCGCCGGATTGTCCACAGTCCACGGATTAACGGCGATACCAGCTTGATGCGCGCCTTGCACCAGTTCCGGTCGGACGCCATAAAACAGAGGATGCAGCGCATCCGCCTGCACATGCTGAGCATAAATCCAAGGATCCACCAGCCCGGCAGTATAGAGAATGCCGGTTCGGATTTCAGGTGCCTGCTTTTTACAATCCACAAGACTAAAATGGTTGAATGAGGAGATAATCGTACGTTCGCACCATGCATACTGGCGTATCAGCTGCACCACGATCTTTTCGATATCGGGATAGAGGACGACGCCGCTCTTGATCTCAATGTTCAGATCAATTCCGGACATAGTCGCCATTTCCAGCAGTTCCTCCAGTCTCGGGATCCGGGTGCCTTGAAATTCTGGGCTGAACCAAGCGCCGGCATCCAATTGCTGCAACTCCGCATATGTCTTATCGGCGACCATTCCCGCTGCACCAGTCGTACGGGCCAGCACTTCGTCATGAATCAGTACCGGAATCCCATCGCGTGTCAGTTGCACATCAGTCTCGACTCCATCCACACCCAGCTCAACAGCCTTGCGAAAAGCAGCCATCGTGTTTTCCGGACATGCACCGGACGCGCCGCGATGCGCGTAGACTTTCACTTTTCTCAACTTCGACACCTCCTACCTCCTGCACGACGTTCTGAATAACGTCGCACTATAGCGCTATAACTATACTCCGAGCTCTTGTCCGCCAGGCAATTAACTATACTCCGAGCTCTTGCCCACTCTGCAATTCCGCTTTCCGGAAGGGCTCGCGTCCGATAAACCGTGCCGCCACAAAGTTGAGCAGCGCAACTACGGCCGCCGCCACAAAAACATACTCGTAACCGGCCTGAGCCCAAAGCCAACCGCCTAAAATAGGTATAATCATGGAAAACAGATGATCAATGCTGACTCCCATTGCTAATGTCGGCGTCAGATCGTCCGGTGTGTCCGCAATTTTATACAGGTATGTGGAATGGGACATTTTGACGGCATAGAGCCATTGATCCATCATGTAGCAGAGAAAAACCAGATAGACCGCATGCTGGCCGAGTCCCAGTTTTTCGGCAAAACCGTAGCCCAGACATACGAAAACAAGCATCACTGACTCTGCAGTTATAACCCGCCTTTCCCCAAACCGATCAATTGCCCGCCCGATCAACGGCTTGATAAAGACGCCCGCCACGTTGCCAACTAATGCCAGGGCGGCAAAAGTGGCGGGCGACTGTCCGAAAATCTTAATCAGCACCCATGGCCCAAAGGTCAAAAAAACTTGCTTTCTGGTTCCGAAGAGCACATTAAGAACATAGTACAAGGTATATTTTTTCTTAAGGAAAATGCGTACTTTGGCGCGTTCTTTTCTTTGCGGTTTTATTTTAAACAATAGTACGGCGGCTCCTATAGCAGCCAGAGCGCCCAGAGCAAAAACATTGCTATATGAAAGATTCAACCTCGTAAACCCAACCCAGATAATCAACGACGCGAGTAACATGGCGGCTGTGTTAACCCCTTGCAGTTGACCAAGCCGTTTCCCAACTGCGCCTTTTTCGGCCAGCGATACTCCAACACTGGTAGCGACAGGCATATATAAATGGCCGCCCGCACTGTTGATAAACATCCAGAACGCCATCACTCCGAAAACCGGCGAAAAAAAAGCTAATCCTAATGCTCCTAATGCCGCCAGGATCATCGCGAACGCACCCAGGCGGGTATCAGGCAAAAAGCATAGCAATCCGGATATTAAGGCCACAAGCATTCCCGGAAGCTCTCGGGGAAACTCCAGCGCGCCTCGGGCAACTTCGGAAATATGAAAAGTATCATTCAGGTAGTTATTAAAAACGGTGTCATGTAATCCGGTGGCCAGGCCAGCAAGGGCTCCAACAGCCATAAAAAGAAGGAACGCTTCCTTTCCCCGTACCCGTTCGCGGATTTTTATCATCATAAGACAGATCGCCCCTTATCCTGGTAAAGTCATCGTCCAGCTGCGCCAGCCGCCGCTCAGGTTACGTAGTTTTTTGAAGCCCTTCTGGCTCAGTATTTGATATGCTAGGTACGCCCGGTAGGCAACTCCGCAATAAACAACGGTGTCACGCTCGCAGTCAACTTCCTGACAACGCGCGCGCAATTCATCAACCGGAATGTTGACAGCGTCTGCGATATGGCCCGCGCTATACTCCTGTGGTGTCCGCACATCCACAATCTGCAGCTTTGCCCCGTTCTGCAGCTGCTCAGCAAGCTCATCCGGTGTAATGACCGCCATTTCCTTCCTAAAAATATTGGCGGCGACCATACCGGCGATAATAACTGGATCTTTGGCGGATCCGAACGGCGGAGCATAAGCCAAATCCAAGCTTTCCAGATCGTCAATCCCCATCTGCGCCATCAGAGCGGTGGCAAAGACATCAATGCGTTTGTCAACACCTTTGGGGCCAATGATCTGAGCTCCCAGCAGCCGGCCATCATTACGATCCGCCGTAATTTTGATCATCATCGTTTCAGCACCCGGATAGTATCCAGCATGATCCGGCGAATGCGTATATGATATCAGCGGATCAAAACCGGCGGCGCGCGCCTCGCTTTCAGTAAGCCCGGTCTTGGCAGCCGTAAGGTCACAGATTCTGATAATCATGGTGCCCAGGACGCCGGGAAAACTGAGATTTCCTCCGGCAGCGTTAGCCCCGGCCACCCGACCCTGTTTATTGGCTGGACCCGCCAGCGGCAACCGCGTCGGCTGTCCAGTGACCAGATTGACGGTTTCAACAATATCTCCGGCTGCATAAATATCTCGGACCGAAGTACGCATGCGGTCGTCGACCACAATGCCGCCTGTCTCACCAATTTTCAGTCCGGCGGCTTGGGCGAGGTCAGCACGTTGACGCGCTCCGATGGCATTAATAACTAAGCCGCATTCGATCCGGCGCCCGCTCTTCAGCAGGACCGCCTGAACCCGACCATGGTCATCGCCCTCATAGTTGGCGACGCCGTCACCCAGGATGACGTCCACCCCTTTGCGCCGCAAGTGTGTTACCAAGGGTTCAGTCATACCAGGATCCATTTGTGGCAAAACCTGCGGGCGTAATTCAATCAGGGTGACTTTCAACCCTCTTGTTAACAGAGCTTCTGTCGTTTCCAATCCTATAAAGCCGGCACCCACTACCACGGCAGCGGTAGGGCGATGCGCTGTCAGATATTCCTGTATGGTATCGACGTCGGGAACCGTCCACATCGAAAAAGCCCCGCCGGGAATGCTGCCCGGCACCCGCAGTCTTACCGGTTCATTGCCGGTGGCCAGAATGAGGCGGTCATACGATTCCTGATAGCGGCGGTTTGCTGCCAGGTCCAATACAGTAATGGTATGGGCCTCTGCGTCAATCCCAACCACTTCGTGGTTTGTGCGCACATCAATATTAAAACGGGTGGCAAAACGCTCCGGTGTCACCAGAAAAAGGTCTTCGCGATCGGCGATTTCGCCGCTCAGATAATATGGAATACCACAGTTGGCATAAGATACATAAGGGCCTTTTTCAAAGATCACGATTGACGCCTTTTCGTCAGTTCGACGCGCTTTAGCCGCGGCGCTGGCTCCGGCTGCGACGCCGCCGACCACCAGAATTTTCTGGCTCATCGTTGTCCTTTCCTCCGTTCGCTTCGTGCTGACATATAAATTCTCCCGACAAACGCACAGTCCTGCCTGCGCTCAGATCAGAAAAGACGCGGGGACGGTTCATGCGTCACAGAGGACACAGAGGGACGGTTCTTCTGTGTCACTGACAAGTGTAACAAGACAGAATGACACAGAAGAACCGTCCCTCTGTGTCCTGAAAGCATGACAGGACGCATGAACCGTCCCCGCGTCCCCCTTGTCTTCGCTCAAAATATGGCGTAAAATCATGTCATGCCGTAATTCTACATATTTGCGTGCGGAGGAATGCTTAGTGTATTTGATACTTGCCAAGAAGATCCTCAGCGATGCCGTCGTCGAACTAAAGGTTCAGGCGCCGGAAATAGCTGCTAAAGCCCGTCCCGGTCATTTCATTATTGTCCGTCACGGCGAAAGAGGCGAGCGTATTCCTTTGACCATCGCCGACTGGAGTAAAGAGGACGGGTCAGTAGACTTTGTGATTCAGGCTGTCGGGTACAGCACTAAGGCCATTTGCGCCTTAAACCCCGGCGACAACATCAGTGATCTGGCTGGTCCGCTGGGACAGCCAGCCGTGATTGATCGAGTCCAATCGGTTATTTGTGTAGCCGGAGGTATCGGAGCCGCTCCGATCTTCCCGCAGGCGCGGGCGTATCAACAGTTAGGAGCGAAAGTAACCACCATTTTAGGGGCTCGCTCTGCTGATTTACTCACCTGGCAGGATCGTCTGGCTTCAATTAGTGAGACCCTCATTACCTGTACGGATGATGGTTCTGCCGGTGAGCATGGCATGGTTACAGCCCCCTTACAACGCATACTGCAGTCCGACGCCGAAAAACCTGAGCGCATAGTCGCAATCGGCCCGGTCCCAATGATGAAGGCCGTGGCTGAAACCACCCGGCCCTACGGTATCCGGACTTATGTCAGCCTTAACCCTATTATGATCGACGGCACAGGCATGTGTGGCTGCTGTCGCGTTTCAGTTGGCGGGCAAACGTTTTTTTCCTGTGTGGACGGCCCCGATTTTGACGGCCATCTCGTCGACTTTGATAGTCTGAGCAACAGGCAACGCGCCTACCGCACTTTGGAAAAAGAAGCTCAGGAACATCATTGCCGCTGTAACACTAAGGAGGCAGGCCAATGCTAGAACGCACCCCTATGACAAAACGGGACCCGGCGGAGAGGCGAACCGACTTCAACGAAGTAGCCCTTGGCTATCAGGCGGCTGAGGCGCAGGCAGAGGCTTCCCGCTGTCTGAATTGCCGCAATGCACCATGCGTCAAAGGCTGTCCGGTGGGCATCAATATCCCGCAGTTTGTCACTAAAATCGCTGCCGGTGACTTTGCCGCAGCGGCTACGATTATCAAAAAACAGAACTCCCTGCCAGCCATCTGTGGACGCGTCTGCCCCCAGGAAGAACAGTGCGAAGGCGTCTGTACTCTGGCACGCTTGCAAAAGCCCATCGCTATTGGTGCTTTGGAACGTTTTGCCGCCGATTATGATCGAAAAGAATGTGCAGCTTGCGCCACACCCGTGCCCGCGGCTGCGACCGACGCTGCGCCGGTTACATCCTGCAGCAGAACTGGGAAATCGGTGGCCGTGATTGGCTCAGGTCCTGCTGGATTGACCGTTGCGGCCGATCTAGCCTGCCGTGGTCATGAAGTAGTTGTCTATGAAGCATTACATGCGCCCGGAGGCGTCTTGAGTTATGGTATTCCTCAATTCAGACTCCCCAAGGAAATTGTGCACGCGGAAGTCGACTATGTAAAGTCGCTGGGAGTTGAGTTCCGCACCAATGCCATTATTGGCCAAACCTACACCCTCGAAGAATTAAGGGATCGCTACGATGCCATATTCATCGGCACCGGTGCCGGTTTGCCCTATTTCTTGGGAATACCGGGTGAAAACCTGAATGGCGTCTATTCAGCCAATGAATTCCTTACCAGAGTCAATCTGATGAAAGCCTATCTCTTTCCGGAGTATGCCACTCCGGTCTGCGTCGGCAAAAAAGTGACTGTGGTTGGGGCTGGCAACACCGCCATGGATTCCGCGCGCACGGCGTTGCGTCTGGGCGCTGATGAAGTGACACTGGTCTATCGCAGAACGCGGGCGGAAATGCCGGCACGCGCTGAAGAGATCGAAAACGCTGTTGAAGAAGGCGTGATTCTCAAACTCCAAACCAATCCTACTGCACTGATCAACGACGGCAAAGGCTGGGTCCGCTCAATGACCTGTATTCGGACAGAGCAAGGCGCACCTGATGCCAGCGGTCGCTGCCGGCCGGTGGACATCCCCAATTCGGAACACACTATCGAAACCGATACCGTTATTGTGGCCACAGGTCAGGGACCCAATCCTCTGTTGACAAGGAATTGCTCAGCTCTGGAGGTCAGTCGCAAAGGATGCCTGATTGTTGATCCGCAGACAGGGCAAACTAATCTACCCGGCGTCTTTGCGGGCGGTGACATTGTCAGCGGCGGTGCCACCGTCATCGCGGCGATGGGAGCCGGACGCCGTGCTGCTATGGCCATTCACGAAATGTTGACTGCTCGCACCCTGACCGCTTCTCATGACTAAACATTTGCCGCGCGGGGAAAATACTTAGGAGGCGCGCGGCATTACCATCTTTCAGACCAGCCATTACCCTGCTGCGTTTCGCTTCAATCTTTGACAAGACGGGAATGAGTCGATGAAAGATGAACGGGCGACGCTGATCATGTTTTCGGGGGATCTGGATAAAGCAATGGCAGCCTTTACAATTGCCAACGGGGCTGCCGGACAGGGTCTGGAAGTCTATATTTACTTCACTTTTTGGGGCCTTAGTCTGTTGCGCAAAGAAACAGGCGATGGCGAACTCTTTTTGGAAAAAATGTTTAAACGCATGATGCCTGTTGGGCCCGAACAAGCCGGGCTGTCACAGATGAATTTTATCGGCGCCGGCAGCTCGCTTCTGAAAATACTGATGGATCAAAAAGACAGTGCCACTCTGCCGGAGTTAATGAACATGGCCATGGAGCGCGAAATTCAGTTCATAGCCTGTGAGGCTTCCATGGAGATCCTTGGTCTCAAACGCGAAGAATTGATTGATTATCAGCACCTGCGGGTCGCCTGTGTCAAGGCTTATCTTGAGGCCGCCAACGGTGCCCAAATCAACCTGTTCATCTGAACTGTAAAATACTCATGCGGCGAAAAAACAACCTCAACCACTGGCGAATTAGTCAGTTCCTCCGCTGTTCTGGATGTTCACTTTAGCTGATGCTTTCAGTTCAATCCGGGGATATAACTCCTCCCAGTTCCAATGCTGCCATTGTTTATACCATGATGCTTTGGCAATCACGCCTGTACCGATGGCATCACAACCAGCTTCTTGAATTAGCCGGATTGTTTTTTGCATTTCACTAGTTACAGAATTAGAAAGGAACCGCTCCATTTTTTCCAGAAATGTCGGCTCAAATAGCCTGCCGATCCTAAACCCTTCGATGTCTATTGTCAGTTCAACTGCTATCAAAAAGGCGGGTTTCCCTTGATTCAGATGCTTCCTGATCTTCCGTTTGGATTGCGTTATTTGAAATGTAACAAATCCCTTGGGTGTCTCCAAAGATTGCGGCAGCTTGAGGGTAACGCGCCCGTCGATGCGATTGCCCATCAGCAAGTTGAGCATCATGCTTTGTTTGTTATCAATTCTGCCACTCATCCGATCATGCCGGAAAAGTGCGCTTCCCACAACGACAATCTCCGTTTCGCTGGCGCGCATTAGCGGTGTAACAGGATCCAGTCCAGGTGTATAGAAGGCGGTCTGAAAGTTATACACTGTTGTACGAACAGTTTCCCCTGACTGTGAGGTTCTTTCGAGCAAATCATTGGCGTAAATGCCGATCGGCGGCTTTTCCTTCATTGCCTTTCCTTTTTCCAGCAACCCGCTGCCTTCCCCTTCGGCAATTGTCACCCAGGCCAGCAGTGGGTTAATCGTGTCTCGCACAAGTACTTCCATGAACGGCCCGATACCTTGGTGCGCCGTTGCTTCGCCAAATATCAGGCTCTGAACTTTACCAGCGACGATCTCTTTACCGGCTTTGCGCCTTAATGCCTCGCGGCATTCTCTGACGGTATGCCCTTCGGTTACAACAAATTCTATTTTTTCTCGGGCATCTGAATCAATTACCGGGGCAGCGGAAGCAAAACGTAACCGCCCGTCCGGGAGACTGTCGATACTGGTAACCAAGGCGATACCGACTTTCTCAAGAATTTTTTCATTCCAACACCCCGTGGCAAACCCTGCCATTAAGACGCAGAGCGCTATCAGGACTGTCATTTGCTTTGATGCCATTTTTTAATCGCCCCTTTGCGCAGCCAGGCAACAGGCAGCAATACTGCCGGAAACACTACCCCGACCGCCAGCCCGACTATGCCAATCATATCTGCCAAAGCCTCGGCTTCAGCAAACGAGCCCGTAATTAATGACGCTATCACGGTCACAATGCTAATCACTGTCAATGAAATTCTATTTCTGACATGAAACCTTGTTTCAACAGCTTTAACCAGACCGATTAAGAAGCCTGAGATTGTCGTGGTGATCGCTGTAACCCATAACCCGCCGAATAAAAGGTCTACACGCTCAACGATAGGCAACGAAATAGTCCGAGAAATCTCCAGGAGTGGATATGTCAGATGGGCCGGCTGTACCGGACCAAATAGGGCAATCGCAGCGATAAAAGCGCCTACATAAAAAAAGGTGGCCATGGCTATCGAACCCGCACCAGTTAAAAATAGACGTTTCTTGCCGAGAATTTCGGGATAAAAAAACAATAACAATTCAAATCCCAGAAAGCTTACCCCGGATTTTAAAGCCCCGCTTGTCAACTTGCCTATTGTAACCTGCAAAACCGGCCTTAAGAAAAGGATATTGCCGTCTATTATGCCGTGAAGCGGGACTAATGCCAGTAATGCCATGATAAGATACATGAACCCATCGAAAAGAGCAACCACCCTTAAGCCTTTACTTACCATATAGACTGACGGCACCAGAAGAAACAGCATGAGAGTAAGTCTTGAGGCAGCCGGAAAAAACCAGATACGCACTACCTCCACAAAAAGATTAAGCACGATCGAACTAATGGCAACTAAATACAGCATTAAAGCAACTGAAAATACCCATCCAAGAGGTTTTCCTAGTAAAATTGGCAGTGCGGCAAAGCCTGAATCTCCAATCATTCGATTAAGTAAGGTGATGCAGATCACACCAATTCCAACCAGGAAAGCGGCTATAATAATCGAGATCCAACCGCCTGTACCAACTTCTTTAATCAGCGTGCGCGGTAATACCAGAATACCAATTCCTACTTCGGTGGCAAATAAAAAGGTTAATAACTGCCCGGAATTAATACTGTCGAGATCGTTTGACAAGAACTTACCCCCTGTCGCTTCAACAAATGGTTAGTTTTTCTTGCGGCGATATTGCTGTGGCTGTGCAAGTGTGGGGCGCGAACGGCGGATAGCTGCCGGCATTATAATAAATGCATCTTTCAAATCGCGCAGGTTAAAAGGAAAAAAGGGAATCATATAAGGCTGTCCAAGCGACTTGAGTGATATCAGATGCGTAAAGAGGATCGTGCTACCTACTGAGATCCCCACAATACCAAACATTGCTGCCAGGATCATGAGTGGAAAACGCACCAGCCGGATAGCCAGAGCCACTTCGAAATTTGGGATGATGAAGTTCGCCATGCCCGTCAGAGCAACAACAATAATCATGACATTACTCACTATTCCGGCCGCCACCGCTGCCTGCCCCAGCACAAGGCCTCCAACCACACCGACTGTCTGGCCGATGGGACTGGGAAGCCTGATCCCTGATTCCCGGATCACTTCAAAGATTAGTTCCATAGTAAAGGCTTCCACAACTGGCGGAAAAGGAACTTTGGATCTTGTTTCGGCAAGCGGTATAAGCAAGGAAAGCGGAATAGTTTCATAATGAAAAGTAAGTATGGCGATATAAAGTGCGGGCAAAAAAAGGCTGATGAATAAAGCACCAAACCTCAAAAGACGGATAACTGAGGCTGCAATTGCTCTGATATTATAGTCGTCAGCTGTCTGAAGCGCCATCACAAAAGCCGAAGGCACCGATAAGGATTGGGGAAAGCCATCAACCAAAATTACCAGCCTCCCTTCCAGAAGATAGGCAACTGCTTTATCAACCCGCTCTGTGGAATAAAAAAGTGGAAATGTAGTCCAGGCGTGCCCGCCGATTAATTCTTCAAGGTAAGATGGTGAAAACGCGCTGTCTGTTTTGACAGCCTTGATCTTTGCGTCAAATTCATCAATTATTTTTGGGTTGGCCAGACCTTCAATGTAAAATACTCCCACAGTAGTTTTGGACCTTAAACCTGTTTCATAGCGGCGCATCTTTAGTGCAGGGGTTTTGAGATAGCTTTGGATCAGGGCAGTATTTGCTTCCAGGCGTTCAATAAAGCCATTATGCGGTCCGCGGATATCCTTTTCAGTGGCCGGTTCCTCAATACTGCGCTGCGGTTTCTTATTTACTTTAAAAGAAAAAGCCTGATTAACTCCATCGGCAATCAGAACGGCTTGCCCATCCATAATGGCGTCAATTACCTGATCCATATGGTCCAGTTTGTTTATTGTTCCGATAGGTACGTTATTGTAACGCTCCAGATCCCGAAGTACCGGGCCATCCTGGCTGAGCAGGTACCCGAGGACATCGCGTTGAATAAAATCTTTGCTGACCAGAGCTTCCATAAAGAATAAGACAGCATCTCTTTTTTGCAGTCTAAGCCGGTGTCTGGCTATCCCCGGACAGTCTTTCACAATGGTGTCAATACCGGCCTCATTATACCGGAGATCTTTGCTCAGATTGGATTCCCTGCCTTCAGCCATCGACTGCCTCCATGAATCCCAAGATTAAGTTTAAAGGTAGTGTTCCCATCCAAGGCTATACTAGACAGACTTTAAAGGGGCTGGGTTTTCTATGCGGGAAAAAAATCCTTTCATAAGCTGCCATCTCTGCCCGCGCGAATGCGCCGCCCAGCGGACAAATAGCAGCAGCGGATTTTGTCGGGAAGACGCCAATATGCGGGTAGCCCTGGCTGATCTGCATTTCTGGGAAGAGCCCCTTATTTCAGGTTCTCACGGCTCAGGAGCTATCTTTTTCAGCGGCTGTAATCTAAAATGCGTTTTCTGCCAGAACTGGCAAATTAGTCAGGACGGACTGGGGAGCCGCGTCTCTGTGGAGAAACTGGCCGCCATCTTTCTGAGTCTCCAAGACAAAGGGGCCCATAACATTAATCTTGTTTCGGGCAGCCATTTTACCCCCTGTATAGCGGAGACGGTCAGTCTGGCAAGGCGGAATGGCCTTGTCGTTCCCGTAATCTGGAATTCTAATGGCTACGAGTCGGTTAGCAGCCTGCGCATGCTGGACGGATTGGTGGATGTCTACCTTCCGGATTTAAAGTATTTTAGTGATGAACTGGCCGTACGCTATTCCGGGGCACCGTCATATTTCGCAACTGCTTCCAGAGCCATTGCAGAAATGTTCCGGCAGGTAGGCGCGCCGGTGATTAAGGGCGGGCTTATCCAAAAGGGCTTGATTATCAGGCACCTGATGCTGCCCGGACATCTGAACGATACAAAAAAAGTGCTTGGCTGGATCGCCACGCACCTACCGAAAACAGTCTATGTCAGCCTAATGGCTCAGTACATTCCAATGCACCGGACGGACAATTACCCTGAAATAAACCACCGCTTAAGCCGGCGGCAATATGACAAAGCCCTCGCCTACCTGTTGGATTTAGGGTTGGAAAACGGATACATTCAGGAATTATCCGCTGCAGACCAGGCGTATGTCCCCAACTTTAATCTGACCGGCGTGACAGAACCTTGAGACAAGGTGACGGTTCATGCGTCTTGCCTCAATAGTGGGGCAAGACGCATGAACCGTCACCTTGTCTTCCCACCCCATGTCTTCCCATAGTCTTCAGCAGGACGTCCCCCTGTGTCACTGCCACTGCAATTGGATGATCTTGCGGTCCAAGAATTTGTTAGTAAACTGAAAGATGGTCTCCCAGGCAGGCTGAAACTCAGTGACTAAACCTATAATGTATTCGCGTTCAAATTCGGTGTAAACCGGGATCCGTTCCAGCCACTGCATCGATATATCTCCATGGCGATAAAGCAGGTAGAGGGAACAACCATCCACAAGGTTTTCTTCCACAAATGCGCGGCGCCCATAGGCGTCGCTAAATTCCAACTGCGCCTGCGCCAATTCCGGGTCATCCAGGACTTGCTCGACCTTGATCCCAAAATCTCTAGATGTTATATAAGTCCGAAACAAGGTGTGCCCAATTTCATGAAAGGCAGTCGCCAACATGCTGGCCAAATTAGATGTGTCAGCCTGTAGCAAACATATATATTGGTCCTGACGCTCAAAGCCCATCGAACCCATGAAGGCCGAAGTAAGATAAAACACCGTTTTAACAGGCGTTGAACCCGCAAACTTGATGGCGGTTTCTCTTTCCATGAACTCAATAATATTAAAGTTCGCGCTCGCATTAAGTTTGGCAGCCTGTTCCAAACTTCTGGTGTAGAGCTCTCTGAAATAGGCCGCGAAAAAGCTATTATAATACCGGCGCAGGAAATTCGCCAGTCTGGGCTTAAAGCCCGATTCCTCGGCGATTCCACCGAGATTGTCTGCCAAACGCGCATCTGTCAGCTGCAGCAAGTAGGTGATAATATTGCTAACGGTTGTGGAATCCTCCAAGCCCAGCAGCAGATCGATATAATGCCAGGCATTAGCCTCTGAAAAGAAGTAGTTCAGGTCATCTCTCATGCGCGCGTCAAACCCGTCATAAGTTTTCATCAGCCACTGATAATGCCGTTGAGCAGCCTGATTGTCTTCATATTCATTAAGGTAGACGTCGCGCCACAGATCATAATGGGTGACATTAGCCTGATAAATCTCGGTCAGGCTGGCAAAGAGTTCTATTTTCTGCGCCAAAGGGCGCACTTCATAGTACCTGACTTTTGCAGCCGGGGTCGGAGCCGGAGTTGGTGCTGGTGGTGGCGTCGGCGCAGGTGTAGGCGCAGGTGTAGGCGCAGGCGCAGGCGTGGGTGCGGGCGCTGACGTTGATGGTGCAGATTGGGACGCCTGAACCCAAGTCTGAGCGGACACTTGATACACTGGCGTCGGAACCGCCAGTGTCAGCAATGCAATAACAACAATAAACAAGAGGCTTCTTGGTTTAAAACTCCGCACAGGTAACACCTTTCCTCATCCGGGGTAATATGCAATTACAATTTTAACGGATTATCAGAGTGAAGTAAAATCCTTTTCCAAACTTGACCCAAATCAGTACTTGCTTTAAGATTAATACAATGCACTGTAACATTCCTTATGATTGTGCAAACTACCTGCAATCCAATAATTTTCCAGGATTCATACTGATCCTGGTAACAAAGGAGTGCCGACGAATGGCTCATGCTTTTGATGTACTGAAGGAACGTGGATTTGTAAATCAGTTGACTCACGAACAACCGCTCATTGATCTATTTACCAAAGAAAAAGTGACTGCTTATGTCGGTTTTGACCCTACCGCAGACAGCCTGCATGTCGGGCACATGATGGCCATTATGGCTTTGGCTCACTTACAGCGCGCCGGTCACCGCCCGCTCGCCGTAGTCGGAGGCGGAACCGCCATGATAGGTGACCCTAGCGGCCGCACCGAGTTGCGGTCCATGATGACGATTGAGCGCATCGATGCCAATGTGGCCGCTATTAAAAACCAACTGGCGCATTATCTGGATTTTTCGGCAGGCAATGCCCTCTTGGTAAATAACGCCGACTGGATTAGGCCACTGAATTACACCGATTTCCTACGTGAAATCGGATCTCAGTTTTCGGTTAACCGCATGTTGACGGCGGAGTGCTTCAAGACCAGAATGGAGCGCGGCCTCTCTTTCATCGAATTCAACTATATGCTGCTGCAAGCATATGATTATCTGATGCTCTACCGTCTACACGGATGCCGCCTGCAAATGGGCGGCGACGATCAGTGGTCTAACATTTTGGCAGGCGCTGATCTGATTCGCCGTTTAGAAGCCGCCGAAGTGTATGGCCTGACTTGGGGCCTTTTGACCACATCCAGCGGCAATAAAATGGGCAAGACTGCCTCCGGAGCGGTATGGCTTGACCCTGCCAAGACTTCTCCGTACGATTTTTATCAGTACTGGCGCAATACCGAAGATGCCGATGTCGGACGCTTTCTGGCGCTCTATACCTTCCTGCCCATCGAAGAAGTCCGCAGACTGAGCGCATTGCGGGACCGCGAAATTAATGAAGCCAAGAAAATCCTCGCCTTTGAGATTACGAAACTTGCTCATGGTGAGGAACAAGCTGCCAAGGCGCAAAAAGCAGCCGAAGCACTCTTTGGCGGAGGCGGCGATCTGGACTCGGTACCGACCTCGAAAATTACGATGGCGGAAGTCGGCGCCGGGATCAATATTTGCGAGCTGCTCGTCATTACAGCGCTCGCCTCTTCCAAGAGTGAAGCGCGACGCTTGATTGACGGCGGCGGCATTTCCCTTAACGACGTCAAAATAACTGACAGCAACAGAATGGTCACAACCGCCGATTTCAAAGATGAAGCCATCACCTTGCGGAAGGGCAAGAAAACATTTCATCGGGTTACTATTTAAAATTGGCTGGCGCATAATTCGTCCATTTAACCATGCCATGATAATCCCTTTCAAAGCCCTCATTTTCGAGGGCTTTTCCTATTTCACCCTGCCAGGAAGGGCTGCCGTCATAAGACTCAATCGTAACCCGACGATCGCTGCTTTTGAGTCGTTCCGCCAGCTTGACCAAAGCCCCGATCGCCAATCGCAGGTCGGCGTCGGTCAGTGGCATCATCGAGGCCAGCCGCCACTGACGTCCTCCCCCGGCACCCAACACCGGCACACCTTGTCTGAGGACAATCAGCTCTGGTTGAAACGGCAGCTGATCCTTGACGTTAGATCCTGCGCCAGCCATCCAGGAATAGGGATTGGCAGGATCTTTCCAATGGAGTGCATAGTACTCAGGAAGTCCTGCTCCGGGATCGCGGCGTAGATTCTCAATTACCGCCGACCGGGCATACTGCATCCCACCTAATCCCTCTACAAAATAGCCGCGCCGAATCTTCCCGGAGGCCTCCCAAAGCTCCATCAACGGAGCAATTTCAGTCCAGGAAATGCCCTCACGGGCAGTCGCCGCCTTCACAACCAGACCATAGCGTTCCAGCAATTGCTGAGCAATGCTCTCTGGTGCCGGAGTTTCAAAGCAATCTGTCAGTGACCAGCGTCCCATTTTAGCCAAGATTTGATGGGTGAGGACAGTCTTTTGCTCAGGACGACGTCCTGCAAGCAACAGGGCTGCCGCAAATGTATCATTCGTAACTTGCCCCAGTCCGACCAATGTTTCAAGCGCATCTAATACCTGTGACAGGCCCATTTTGCTTAATTGGACAATTTGCGGCAGGAACAAGGCCCCCCGCTCCCGCAGCGCTTCTTTGACGGCCTGCACGGCCTGCGGATCCCGTGCTTTCGTCTGTTGCTGGACAGCGGCGGTATCTTCCACTGCGCTTTCATTGGCAGTTTCATTAGCGCTTTCATTCGGATGCAATAAAACTGGATTATCTGCTGCCACAAAGGTGACCTGCAGCCATTGCCCGAAACCCCGGCCAATCCATTGAAATCGCCCGCTGCCAATCAGGGACTCCAGCATGGCGGGGCCGTAATCCTTCACTCGCAGGGGGAGGACCCCTCCCCCCCATAAGGAGGGCGGCAACCACACGCCAGCCAGGCGGCGGAGATGCTCCGCCAGAGCTTCTACCCCGGCCTCACTCCCGCCAATTCCATGCCAGCGGCCCAGAAAGCCGGCATATTGTGCTGGCGTGCGCGGCTGAATCTCGCGACGCGCCTGCGCCAGGCTGCGGCGATGGATTTGTCTCAGTAAGTCGGAATCACACCACTCTAGTTCAGAAACCCCCTGAGTAAACTCGCCGCGTTGCAGCACCATGTCTTTTTCCAAAGCAGGTAGCGTTTCAGAAGTGATCTGCATTTCATCAAACCCATAAGTCTGCAGCAGCTCCGTCACTGTAAAGGGGCCATGTGACCTTGCATAACGGCGTATGAAATTGCGGAGCGCGTCGCCGTCACAAACCTGGCATTGCTGCGCATTGGCGTCTTCCGAAGATTCAGCGCCAAAGACCTTCTGATAGAGCAGCGCATCCTCAGCTGCGATATAGACTGGCACCATTCCCGATGGTAGCGCCAATGAGATGCGCAGCGCTCGTCCTGAGGCCAGCAACTGCTCCAGAAAGGGAGCGCAATGCGAATCCTGGCATTGGCTGCGGCCATCGGCGATCAACTCCCCATGCTTTAACAGCCAGGCATGCATCTCATCGCAGTCACGCGGCCGTTTGTTTCGGGAAAGGCCTCGTGCTTCCAGGCTGACGGCCGCGACGATAGCGGGGTCCAGCAATTCCCGCATCTCCTGGGAACCCATAATCTGACGCAACATGGCGCGGTTCAGCCCCAATGCCTGAAAGCGACGCTCCCCTTTAGGCAGATCCGGCACATACATATAGGTGCCATAAAAGCTGAACTGCAAGGTTTGCGTAAAAGGCGATGGCACTGTATGGCGGCATCTCGTGACTGCAATAGACCCATCACTGACACCCTGCAAAACCTGCTTCAGACCATCCAAGTCAAATAACTGCTGCAGGCATTCCCGCATCGTCTCCAAAACGATCGGGAAGTCCGGACACTCGGTAATCACTTGCAGTAAATTAGAAGCCCGCAACCTGGCGAGCCAGAGCGGCGTGCGTTTGCGTCCATAGGGACTGCGTGGCAGTAACAATGCCCGCGCAGCATTATGTCTGAAAGTCAACGCAAAAAGATTAGAACCGCGCACTTCCATGGCCAGCATCTCTTCGATACCGGCCGGTTGCAGGCGCGTGAGGTCAAAACGCAGTGGTTCATCAGCTCCGGGACAATGCAGGATCACTCCATTGTCATCATAAAGGCCTTCAATCTCCAAGCCTTCTTCAACACCAAGCTTACGGAGCAACAGAAACAGCGCCGCATGAACCTTCGCCCCAAATGGCGACAGCAAGACCACGCGCCATTCCCCTAACTCATCTTGAAATTCTTCGATAATCAAGCGGCGATTGCTGGGCAGTGCGCCAGTAGAGGCCACCTGTTTGCGCAAATAGGCGCGGAGGCTCTTGGCCCCGTCATGTTCCATCAGACACTCTTGGCAAGCCCAGTCGACAAACCCTTCCGTTTCAAGGCGCTGAAAAGCTTCTTCGTTAAAGCGCCCGATACGCTCGCCCAATTCATATCCGCGTCCGGTTGTTTCGCCCTTCCAGAACGGAATTTGGGCATCGCCCCTGGAAGCCTGGGATACGATCACGCGATCTCTATGGATCTCCTCGATACACCAGGCAGATGTGCCCAGGATAAACCGATCTCCCAGACGGCGTTCCGCAACAAATTCTTCATCGAGCTCACCGAGCTTGGTCTGGCTGCCTGCCAGATAAACGCCAAAATAGCCGCGGTCAGGAATAGTACCCCCGCTGGTATACACCAGAAAACGGCCACGCCGGCTGGCGCGGACCGCGTCATTAATTTTATCCCAATAAATACGGGGCTGTAATTCTGCAAAAGGTTGATCCTGATAATAACCGGACAGCATTTCCAGCACCGAGTCGAATGCTGCCCGCGGTAAATGACGATATGGATAAGACTGACGAATCACACTGAATAACTGGCCGGCACTCCAGGTGTCCGCGCTGACCATGCCAGCAATTTGCTGGGCCAGGATGTCCAGGCAGTTCTCCGGTGTGTGGGCTTCTTCCACAAGGCCTTTGCGCATCTCGCCCGCCAGAGCGGCGCACTCCAGCAAATCGCCCCGTGTCTTCGGAATAATGCGCCCCTTACTCGGAATGCCAACCAAGTGCCCGGAACGTCCCACCCGCTGCAGTCCGCGGGCCACTTCCCCGGGTGATTCGACCTGCACTACCAGATCAATAGCACCAACATCAATGCCCAGTTCGAGTGAAGCCGTGGCCACCAGACAGATCAGTTTGCCGGCCTTAAGCTTTTCTTCGACTGCCAATCGCTTTTCTTTGGAGAGACTGCCATGGTGCGTGGCGGCGATCTTTTGACCGGCCAGCTCATTCAGTTGCGCAGTCAAGCGCTCTGCCACCCGCCGGCTGTTGACAAATATTAACGTCGAACGATGCGCGCACACCAGACTGAGCAATTTGCGATTGATCGAGGGCCAAACAGAAGGATCCGGTAAATGCGCCAGATCGTCGACCGGCAATTCGATGCGCAAATCAAGCTGCTTACGCTGCCCGGTATCAACGATCTCTACCGGGCGGGCTTGCCATCCACTGGCGTCTGCACTGGCCCCCGCGCCGGCACCTGCCCCCGCGCCGGCACCTGCCCCCGCGCCGACGCCTGCGCCCGCGCCCGCCCCCGCTACCGTCCCACCGCCCAGAAACATGGCCACCTCCGAAAGGGGCCGTTGCGTGGCAGACAGGCCAATACGCTGAAAAGGACGTTCGCCGCCCAGATGCTGCAGATGCTCCAGCGACACGGCTAAATGGACCCCGCGTTTATTACTGAACAAGGCATGGATTTCATCAATGATGACATACTGAACCTTGCCGAGCATCGCACGGGCACTGGAGGCGAGCATGATAAACAAAGATTCAGGAGTGGTGATCAAGATGTGGGGCGGCTGCTTTTGCATGGAGCGCCGTTCCGATGCAGGTGTATCGCCAGTACGCACCGCCGTGCGCAGACGCGGCAAATCCAACCCCGCCAGCTGCGCTTCACGTTCAATCCCAGCCAGAGGAGTGGCCAAATTCTTTTCAATATCATTATTCAGAGCTTTTAGTGGAGAAATATAGAGCACCCGAATGCCATCATCCAGGTTTTCACCTTGCTCCAGCTGTTCATACAAGCGGCTGATGCATTGCAGAAAGGCCGCCAGCGTCTTGCCTGAACCGGTCGGGGCTAATAGCAGCATATTATTGCCCTGCGCCACTACCGGCCAGCCCAGCCTTTGCGGTGGACTAGGCTCAGGAAAAGTGCGTTCAAACCAGCTGCGCACAATGGGGTGCAATCCCTGAAGGGGCGAAGCCATGAAACGACCTCCGCAGAAAGTCTGCCCAGGCAGAACCATGGGCAGAGCCGTAGGTAAAGCCGCAGACAGAACATTTGTTCGGTTAAATCATATCATGTCCGCTAGGAATTTGGAAGAGCCGCAACGGCATTACCGGCATTTCGCGCCGTATTTTTGATCTGCTGCATCACGGCGCCAACGCCGTCCCGCAGCGGATAGGCTTCCATAGCCGCAATCATCGTCTTCCGCTTACCATAGAGTTCCGCCACCGCCTCCGTCAAAGAGGCCGCGGTCAATGCTTCATCGGGCAGGACCATGCTGAAACCCTGCTTTTGGAAAGACGCAGCATTCAGAATCTGATCGCCCCGGCTGGATCCCTTCGGCAGCGGAATCAGTAGCGTCGGTTTTTTCAAGGCCAGCAATTCAAAAAGGAAATTGGCACCTGCGCGTGACACTACCAGATCAGCCGCTGCCAGCAGATCGGCCAGTTCAGCGCGGACATATTCATATTGCCGGTAACCGGGCCTGGCAATCAGCGATTGCTCAATCTTACCTTTTCCGCAAATGTGGATGATATCAAATTCAGCCTGTAGATCCGGCAACGCTTCCCGCAATGCTTCGTTAATGTGAGCAGCGCCCAGGCTGCCCCCAATCGCCAACAGGACCGGTTTAGCACCGGCAAAGCCCGCTTCCTTAAGACCGTCCTGCGCATTGCCACGCAAGAGCTCTGGCCGAATCGGGCTCCCGGTCAGTACACCCTTTCTCCTCGGCAAATAAGCAACGGTCTCAGGAAAGGTGGCGCAGATTTTAGAGACAAACGGAAATGACAGCTTATTGGCCAAACCAGGTGTCAAATCGGACTCATGGGCTACCACCGGCACGCGGTTCAGCCAGGCACCCACGACCACCGGTACGGCCACAAAACCGCCTTTAGAGAAAACGACGTTCGGGCGTAGCCGCTTAATGATCCTGAAAGCCTGCCCAATGCCCTTCAGTACTCGGAACGGATCGGTCAGGTTTTTGAGATCACGATAACGCCGCAGTTTGCCAGCTGCGATCGTGTAATATTGAATCCCGGTGGGGGTAATCAGCTCACGCTCAATCCCCTCGGCGGTACCGATGTAGCTGATGTCCCAACCTTCACGCCGTAGTTCTGGAATCAAGGCCAAATTAGGGGTTACGTGCCCGGCACTACCGCCGCCAGTCAAAATTATGCGCTTCATCATTTATATACGGTCCCCCCGCCTATTTATAAATCGTCAAAGAGGTTTCGGTGATTTCGACATCCGTGACAGTATAGGGTCCCCGATCTTCTTCTTTGAATGCAATGAAATAACTCGAAGTAACTTCACCACCGGGTGCTATGGTGTTTTCAAATGAGTGGCGATCGTTAAATGTATAGTTGGCGTCGGTCTTTTTGTCTTTACATTTGACCAACGCAAAAACCGTATAGCCATTAATGGTATTTTTCCCGGAATTCTTGAACCGATAATTAACAGTAATCGTGTTCCCATCATCGGAAACACTAAAGCCCTCCAGTTTGCAGGTATACAATGTCAGACACCCGCTAAGCACCAACATTATTGACACTACCAGAAGTAGGCCAATGCACGACTGCACCATCCGAGTCTTCATGAGACGTCCTCCTTAGCTGACCTTCTTAGACACAAGGGGACGGTTCTTCTGTGTCATTGTCACCCAGCCCAGTCACACTTGTCAATGACACAGAAGAACCGTCCCCTTGTGTCACAGTTCCTTAGGCGGTATCCATAAGTGCTTTGCCATTTTAATGCGGCCATCCTCGGTAAAAGATATGCCTTCCTGCTCCAGCATCTCCCGCTGCAGATCTGCACCGCCAAACACGTAATCGGGGGCTAATATGCCAGCCTTGTTTACAACCCGATGACACGGCAGGTTTAAGTGCCCAGGTGCCCGATGCATCTCCCACCCTACTGCTCTGGCAGCTCTCGGGTTTCCAAGCAAAATGGCAATCTGGCCATAAGTGGCAACCTTACCTTCCGGAATCTGTGCCACAATTTGATAGATTTTGCGCGAAAAACAGCTTATTACGATTCACCCCAGGGATGACCGAAAAATAATCGGCATCAAAATGCTACTAACCTTTGGATTTGAACATATTTACGAACGCTGTCACCAGTTCCGGGTCGAACTGCGTGCCGGCTTTGCTTTCCAATTCGGCAATCGCTTCCGCCAGAGTCATGGCTTCGCGATAAGGACGATCATTGATCATCGCATCAAAAGCCTCAATAATTGCCACGATGCGACATGGCTGAGGAATCGCCTCCCCTTCCAGCCCAAAGGGGTAACCACTGCCGTCCCAACATTCATGGTGCTTATTGATCCACTCCGCAATGGCACTTAATTCGGGCGAAGCTTTGGCAATCCGATAGCCCTTTTCGCAATGTCTACGCATCTCTTCAATTTCTTCGGCTGTCAGAGGCTCATGTTTATGAAATAAATCATCGGGAACCCCGGAATTACCAATATCATGGAACTTCGCCAGCAGCTCAATATCGGCCGTCATTTTTTCAGACAACTGCAGCTCCTGACAGAATGCGGAGACCAGTTTCCTAATGTTTTCGGACTGCCCTTTCCCAGCTAAACCACGGTTTTCGACATTCTTCATCAAGGTCTGGATGATCTTTTTACGCGTTTCCGGACGACGCCTGAATTTTTCGCGATACATGAAATCGTCCGCCTCACGGATGATCGTCTTGAGGTTACGGGTGCCAAGCACTCCGGCTGAATACCCAAGTGACAGACTGATCGGGATGCTCGAATCCTGGAGGTTGGCTTCCGCCACGGCCTGCCTGATATTCCTGCAAATTTGATAAATCTCGTCCTCACCAAGGCCAATCATAATGGCGGCAAATTCATCGCCACCGGTTCTAGCTACCAAATCAGCCTGTTTGAGCGAGGCAGTCAGCAATTCAGCTGCTGTCTTAATCAACTGGTCGCCAGCTGCGTGTCCGAGCGAGTCATTGATGATTTTTAGCCCGTCAACATCACAGACAATTACTCCCACAAGTTTATTTTGTTCTCCAGCCAGGGAAGTGATGAACTGCTCATACGAAGCCCGGTTATACATTCCGGTCAGGGAATCATGCATACTGAGATACTCCAGACGTTGTTCCATAATGCGACGTTCGGTAAAGTCGCGCGCAATTCCCTCAATGACAGTTATCTTACCGCCACTATCATAGATCGGTGTCAGGCGAAATTCCAACCAGATCGGATGACTGTCTTTGTGCTTCCATTGCATCATATAAGGCTGCGCAATCGCATTTGAAAATTCCTTTTCCAATTCCGGTTCCATCAATATCTTAATGTAAGTCAGCAGTTGCATGTTGCGGCTGAGTTCATGCGGATGATAGCCAGTAATGGTAAAAGCGGCCGGACTGACATATTCGAAGCTTAGCTCCGGTGAAATCCGCACGCGAAAGATAATATCCGCCGCATTTTCTGCCAAATGCCGAAAGCGCGCCTCACTTTCCGCCAAGGCCTGTTCCCGGCGGCGTTCCTCCGTCACATCACGAAACACCAAAACTGCTCCCACAATACGTCCGTCGCGGCTGCGAATTGGGGCAACGCTGTCGGAAATAGGCCGCTCCAAACCGGTGCGGGTTATTAGTACATTATTCCTGGGTATAGTAATTGTGCTACCCTCAAGGATCGCCTTTTCGATCGGGCTTTCAGCAGGCTCACGAGTGTATTCGTCTAACACACGAAAAACTTCACTGAACGGCCGGCCTTCGGAATCTTCCCTTCTCCATTCCGTCAGACTCTCGGCCGCACCATTCATTAGGGCAATTCGCCCGCTGGCGTCGGTAGCGACAACCCCATCCCCAATACTAGCAAGTGTGACAGCCAGCAGCTCATTCTCGGCGTGTATCTGCTGTATCATATGCTTCTCAACGGTGATATCTCTTGTAATGCATGATAATCCGCATGTATTCCCATCAGCATCCGGAATAATCGCCATGGTCAGGGCCACATCCATTGTAAGTCCGTCTTTTCGGACTTTGAGTGTGGCAAAATCGTTAATCTGCTCACCATTACAGACGCGTTTCAGGAGTTCAGCAAATTCATCGGCCTTTTCGGCAGGTATGAGCTGAAAAACCGGTTTTCCGACAATTTCGGTGGCATTGTAGCCATACATATGCTCAGCACCCGCATTCCAGCTAGTAATTATTCCGGCGGGTGTAGTGCTGTAAATAGCATCGCTTGTAAATCTTACAATTGAAGCCAGCAACGATTCGTCAATCCGCTCCGAATTATCATTATTATTATCTTTTGCTTGTATGACGGCCATAGTAAGTCCCCCTGATGGAAAGGCCTTTCGGATAGCGCGAATAAAATCGTTTCGTGTTCTGGTTGTAGTATTGCTAGTTTCGACAAATGCCCCGGAAATCCTATGCCTATGTTGCATGATAATCAAGGAAAAGCTCTCTTTATGAAGAATAGATACTCGGATATTGTCCGAAATATGGAAGGAGGGGTATCTTGAAAAAAGACAAAGGCGCAGAACAAGAAGCGCCTAAATCGGAAAAACTATCTGCTTCTACCAAACTGGCCTTCGGCTTCGGCGATGTGTACGGCGGTGGCGCCATCCAGATTGTCAACTTCTTCTATCTCATCTTTTTGACGGATTATATTGGATTGCGACCGGCGTACGCTGGCATTATCTTTTTCATCGCCAGGGGTTGGGACGCGATTGCCGATCCACTGATGGGAGTAATCACGGACCGCACACGAACGCGTTTCGGACGACGGCGCCCTTATTTTCTGGCTGCTACCGTACTCGTTTTTGTGTCATTTGTGCTGCTCTGGCTACCAATTAACCTCTCTGCCGAATGGATGCGGTTCTTATATGCCCTGTTATCCTATCTTTTCTACTGTACCGTTATTACGATGACGCTCGTTCCTTATTGGGGTTTGGGCAGCGAACTGACCATGGATTACAACGAGCGCACTTCTCTAATGCTTTATCGCATGGTTTTTTCGCTTTCCACCGCAGTCGCAGCTGCCGTGCTGCCCATGATGATTGTTAAGGCGTTTCCGAACCCCGGGACCGGCTATTTAGTCATGGCAATCTCTTTTGGTCTGTTTTTTTCTTTGCCATGGCCATTCATCTTCTTCAAGTGCAAAGAACGGCCAGAACTCCTTAAGCCACCCGAACCATGGTCTTTCCGCAAACTGTTTATTGATCCGCTGAAAATCAGGACCACCCGTATGTTAATCGGGCTCTATGTGGCGGCTTATGTGGCTGTAGACCTGCTATCAGTAATTTTTGTTTACTTTATGACCTATTACCTCGGCCGCGGCGATGCGAATTTTGTGCTGGGCACAGCTTTGATTGTACAGGTTTTCACGATGCCGCTTTACGCGCTGCTCGCCAGAAAGCTGGGGAAAAGGTCGTCTTATCTAATTAGCCTGGTCATCTGGTCTTTCTTTATGGTTTTCATATGGTTTATCACCCCCGACTTGCCTTCATGGGTAATGTACGTGGTCGCCGCCGGAATTGGCTGTGGCATGGCGGGAGCAGTCTTCCTTCCGTGGGCCATGTTTCCTGATGTCGCTGATGTTGGAGAGTTTGTCTTCGGCGAGCGACGCGATGGCACTTTTAGTTCGTATATGACCTTCGCGCGTCAAGCGACTACCGCCATAGCGACTACGCTTGTTTCTTTCGCTCTGGATCTGGCCGGGTACGTTAAGCCTTTGGTAGTAACAGTGGACGGTGTGATTCAGAGAATTAATCAAGTCCAGCCAGAGGGGGTCATTACAACCATCCGGGTGATGCTGTCGTTCTCACCGCTGATCTTCCTGGCGTTAGGGATTTACCTCGCTGTGCGCTACCCGTTGAGCGAAAAAGTGCAGCAAAGGCTGCGCGGTTATCTCTCCTACATGAGAGGCGAGGCAAAAACCGCCAACCTTAACGCGCAAGAGCTCCAGGATCTACACAAGAAACTAGTCGGCAGCGAGATCAGCAGGTAAGACGTAAGCAATGCGCGAGTATGGCGCCAGTAAAGCGATAGTATGGCGCGATGAATAAAGACCAGACATGCGCAAGCACCGTTGCTTGACATGCCTGGTCTTTTGTTATTAGTGGTTTTGCAATTGGAGATCCACTTCTATTGCTATAACGCAATCCAGATCGGATTGATGTCCACGGAGTAGATCTTCCAACTGAAGGTTTCTGATTTGATGTAAATCAGTACCATCAAGATATCTCGTTCAGTCTCCGGTTTCTCTTTTTCCATAATGGTAAACTCATAAGTTACTGTTGCTGTTCCGCCATCCAGTTCGGTTACGGATTTCGGATCTCCAACTGTCACGTAGTTGGTCCACCATTCTTCCCGGGCCAGATCTGCGGCCGCCAGGTCGTTTGACATTTTTAGCCCGTTATAAGTGACTTCAGTGGTTAATCCATCCTTCAAAGCACTCTCATTCTGACCTTTCCACGCCGTGAAAAATTGGGCCGCTCTGCCAGCAATAGCCAGTTTATCAAGCATGCTACATCCTGTGGTAAATACTAGCAAGGAAACCAGCGCCAAAAGTATAACCTTTTTCATCAGGACACCTCCTCAAAAATATGGCCTTAGTAATGATCTTAGATGACTGCCATTATTTCGCCGTGATCTTTTTAAATCCTCTCCTTAGTAAATATATCGACTTAAATCGCGCGCTACTTGACATGTTGTGCGCTCGACCTAACAAACATCGCACATCGCGCTCCAAACTAACGAAAAGCGGGCAGGTTGCCCTGTCCGCCCCACCCATCCTCATCCTTTGTTCTTCAGTGTCGGCAATCCGCGCCACCAATCACGGCACCGGAAGCAACGTCAACAAACACTGTTTTCCAGGCTTCCGGATGCAGACCTTGAAAATAAAAGGTCACAACCCAGCAATCCAGATAGGGCGGCTCTTCAAGGGTTTCCTGCGCAGATGGCTGCGCCTGTTGTCCTTGCGTTTTCTGCCCATTTGCCTTCTGACCTTGCTCCCAGTAGTTATTAGCTGGCACCCAATAGCGCTCGATCCTGGCTGAAGTGATCTCGGCCGGTAACTCGCCGATGTTAGTGAGAAATTCCCGCGCAATCGCCTCGGCAGATTCTTTACTGGCTTCTGCTCCAGCCCCCGCGGCAGGCACAGTCTCCGCCCCGTTGTCGGGTAGCAACCCCACCACAATAATCGCACAGGCACCCAAAAGTACAATCAGCCCGCAGTTTAAGAAAAGCCACCAGCGATCGTCATGTCCATGTCTGCGGATTTTCATGCGCATCCCCCTTCCGCCTACATGACATTGATCACTGTTTTGTCTCGCTTTCCTTCAATACTTCACTTCCAAAGTGCTACTTTTTTTCAGCGGCCCACAGACGCGCCAGATTAATAACGGTGGCGGTCGCCTTTTCCATCCATTGCACCGAAGCCCATTCGGTACGGCTGTGGAAATTGATCCCACCCGTGAAAAGGTTGGGGCATGGCAGTCCCTGATAGGTCAGACGGGCACCGTCGGTGCCACCACGAATCGGCCGGTACTGCGCCTTCAGTCCGGTCTCTTCGATCGCTTTGGTGGCTAATTCCACCACTTTCGGATGCTGCTCGATAATTTTGCGCATATTTTGATAGCCACCGGTAGTCTCAATGGTCGCCTGGCAGCTGGGATAACGGGCTTCCAGGCTGTTGACCAGCGTCGACAATAACTTTTTCTTATCCTCAATGCCTTGATCATCAAAATCCCGCAACAATATCTGCAGACGGACCTCTTCCACATTGCCTTCGATTGAGTTTGGATGGATAAATCCCAGATAGCCGTCGGTCGTTTCCGGACGCATTACCGCCGGTACCGAGGCCACCAATTCCGAGACCAAGTGTACTGCGTTTACCATCACATTTCTGGCAGTGCCGGTATGAGTGCTGACGCCTTTAATCACAACGGTGACATTTGCCGCATTGAAGTTTTCGTATTCCAGCTCCCCGGGAGCTGATCCATCAAGGGTATAGGCCACATCAGCGCCAAAACCGGTCACGTCAAAATGACCGATGCCGCTCCCGATTTCCTCATCCGGAGTAAAGGCAATCTTCAAATCGCCGTGTACCATGGAGGGGTCTTTGATCATCCGACAGACGGCTTCCATGATTTCAGCAACACCGGCTTTATTATCAGCTCCCAGCAACGTTGAGCCGTCGGACGTGATAATGTCATGCCCAACCGCCTCAGCCAGCAGCGGGTTATCCGCGACTGCTACCCTGCCATGCGGCAAATGCAGGTCCCCGCCAGCGTATTTTTGATGGACCATCGGCTTAACATTCTTGCCCGGCACGCCGGGGACGGTATCCATATGCGCCAGAAAACCGACTACCGGCCGACCTTTGCCCGCGTTGCCCGGCAGCAGTGCAGTCACAAAACCGAATTGATCGATCTTGACTTCTTGCAGCCCCAGCGTCTTGAGCTCATCGGCCAGCATCGCGGCCAGCTTATGCTGCCCGGGAGTGCTGGGAGTGACTCCCGTGTTTTCATCTGATTGCGTGTCAATCATGGCATACCTGATCAGTTTTTGCGCCAAACCTTCGTTAAGCAGTGTCTTTTGATCCATGCGGTTCACCTTCCCGATCATATTTGATCAATATAATGTTTGATCAATCCTTTTTCTTTAAGATCACTATGTTCTGATGCGTGATGTTGGGCACAAAACTGCTGAGTACGGCGTAGGGCTTCAATGGTCTTTGAGTCACTTTGTTGCTCCAGATTTTGATCCCCTTGAAAAGAAAGCCTGCCGTCCGCATTACGTCAGCTACGCGCACGCCCAGTGGGATGTATTCGCCATTTTTATAGCGGTCACCGATAATGAGCACCAAATAATGACTGGGCTTAAGCACTCTGGCGGCTGCCATGCCAAAGTCTTTCATCCGCAGATAAAATTCGTCAAAACTGCCGCTGTTACCGAAATCGCGATCGTCGTTATAGTTGAACATGTTGAAATTAGTTTCCCTGGCGAAACCGGTAGTGGCGTGGTCGCAGCCGTATGGCGGATCGGTAATGATGGCATCCACTGATTCCGAATCCAACTCAGACATTAGTGCCAGACAATCCCCTTCCTTCATGACACCGCTGATTGGCAGAAATTCTTGCGCTTGCTCGCAGCTACTGCGCCGAACCAGGGCATTATCCTGGACCACAAACTCCCGACTGATTTGACTATAAATGCGAATCCAATCCGGATTGATTTCATAGCCAAGCGCGCGCCTGCCCGCCAGAGCTGCGCCTAATAAAGTACCGCCCACACCAGCGAAAGGATCCAAAACCAACTCGTCCCTTTTGGTGAAGAAACGGATAATATCTGCCATCAATTCGGGCGGTTTCATGGCACCGTGCGCCTTGCGCAAACCGTGCGTAGCGTCCACCGCATACGCAGTCAGATAGAGTGAATCAGTCCAATAAAGCCATTCCGAACCGCTGAGATTATTCAATAGATTCCGTCGGCGCGCCAAACAATCACCAACCCGCAATTTTTCACCTGCTGCTTAGCATCTTTCGCCATCTGGCTAATACTTCCTCTGCAAAACTCCAAAAATACCTTGACATCTCGTGCCCAGACAAGTAAAATAAACTTTAATTACATCTGCTAAAGTGTTAAATTGCAGAAGTAATAATACCAACTCCTCCCATTGTCCGGGTTTGGCCGCCCGGACTCCGATCAGCATGGACCCGCGCAGGGTCCTTTTTTGTTGCCTTTTATTTGCGCTCGATTGGGGCATCCTATCTGATTGAAAGGCGGTGAAAAAATGTCACAACTGAATCAGATGGAGCTGCAGAACCTCAGACACCTGATCGGCACTGAAATTGTCAAAGCCCGCAAGTTTCAGGACTATTCGCAGCAAGCCAGCGACCAGGCTTTGAAAAACTATTTTTCCCAACAGGCCACTCAGGCTCAGCGCGATGCTGATACCATCATGAGTTTTCTACAAGAAACCCATTAAGCCAATTAATGTGAAGAGGAGGCAAATCATGCTTAGTGACAAGGAAATGGCACTCGACGCCCTGGAAATGGCCAAAGCCGGCGCTACTGAACTAACCAAGGCGGCGTCCGAATGCTCGAACCAGGCTTTACGTCAATCGCTGCTGCAAATGCGGGGCGCATGTGAGGCATCCCAGCAGCAGCTTGGAAATATGGCGATCACCAATAAGTGGTATATGCCGGCCGCTCCGGCGAACCCGAACGATGCGCGCCAGGTTGTCCAGTTTTACAGCCAGCCAAATGTAACGCCGCGCACCGATACAATATACCAGAATCTGCAGCCCAATCCGCGCATGTAGCAGCGCACGCAAAACTAATCGGCAGATGCGTGACCGGGACACGATTAAGTCTAGGCGAAAAGCAGAAGTTAGAAATTAGAAAACAGAAGCGGGGTCCTTCTGAAAGACGAAGGTGGCCCCGCTTTTTTTGCGAACAATTATCCGGCTTTGGCCGGCTTTATCCGGCTTTCACCTAGCTTTGAGTCGGCAAATGGTATGTGTCATCCACTTTAGTTTTGTCAGAACCTCTGTGCACAAACGTTTTGCAGCAAGTTGACATGCATGACTCAGCATTATATGTCGGCACGTTTTGCGCCATATTGTGGTCGATCGCGTCCGGATACGCGTGACCCTGGAGGTCACCCATTACCATGATTTCATTCGCGGCACAAATGTTGCCTCCTGAGTAATATTGACAGTTTTCAACGCTGCAGTGGATATGCTGGTTACCCTTTGCTTTCGTCATCATATTTCTCCTTCGCGCACTATTGCGGTATTTGGATCTATTATGCGCGAAAAGCCTGCGACGAATACAAGGCGCGGTTTTGAGCACGGGTTTGAAAAAGTGCCGCAGACCAATTGGACTACCACTTATCAGCATATTTCAGCTTAGCTTAAACGGGTTGTAGTCTGCATCATAATCGTATTTATCTTCGTTCTCAACTCGCTTCAGCCAACCCACAATCTTGTAGGTCAGTGGTGTGATCACGATTTCAAAAGCAATTTTAAAGATGTAATTAAAGATGGCGATGTCCCACAACAGACTGACCGGCAATATACCGCCAAAAGCTATGCCCACAAACAGCACTGTGTCAACCAGCTGGCCAACGATTGTCGAGCCGATGGTCCTGACCCACAGCCTTTTGCCTTGCATGCGTATTTTCATTTTTGACATCACAAAACTATTGAGTAGTTCGCCGACAAAGTAGGCGACCATGCTCGCCCCGGCGATACGCGGCGCTGTCATTAAGATTTGCTGGTAAGCCTCCTGCGCCTCCCACCCGGCCGCTGATGGCAAAACACCTACCAGCCAAATGGTCAGGGACATTAAGGCCAAGCCGAAGAAGCCGCTCCAGATCACGCGGCGAGAACGTTCAAATCCGTATACTTCCGTCAGAATGTCGCCAAAGATATACGAAATCGGGAACAAGATCGTTCCACCGTCAAAGCTTAAGACAAGCGACTTTCCGAACAGGCTCGGCAAGGGAATCCCAATTATTTTGGTGGAGGCAATATTGCTGATCAATAGGACCGCCACAAACGCGCCCAGAATTAAGTCAAAATAACGGTACTCTCTTTTCATCCAGTGGACCTCCATTGCATTGCACTACATCTCAATGCCCGGGCGGGCCATAACTCCTTGAGTGTAGTAGTGCTTGATTTCGCGCATTTCGGTAACCAAATCGGCGATGTCAATCAGCTTCGGATCTGCACGCCGCCCCGTAATGATCACTTCTACTCCCGGCGCTCGGCTTTGAATTGTCCTAATCAGATCATCTACCGAAAACAACCCGAAATATACTGCCATGTTCGCCTCGTCCAGAACGACCAAATCATATTGCCCGCTTTGCAGGGCGGTAGTTGCCTCCCGCAAGCCTTTGGCACCTGCCGCGATTTGCTCAAGATCAGCCTTTCCCGTAATGAAGCTCCCGGTGCCATACTGCTTGATTTCCAGCTGTGCGGCGCTGCTGACGTGCCTCAAGAACTTGATTTCACTGTATTCGGAGCCCTTCATAAACTGTATGAACAGCACCTTCAGTCCGGCACCCAAGGCCCGCACTATCAAACCCATGGCTGCAGTAGTTTTGCCTTTGCCTTCGCCGGTGTATACCTGAACATACCCCTTCTCCATCTCCTGATCTCCTCTACATATATAATTTGCTTTTGCGCGGCCGGAATTGGCCGCTGGCGACTCACGCGGTGTTCATGAACTGACTGTATTCACCATGATCCGGCCGTATTCCCCGTCGAAACCGGGGATCACTTCCAGTTGGCCGGATCGGCTGCGCGCCACCGCCATGGCAGCCTCAGGTCCGGCGACTCGCTTAATTTCCTCAGGCGCAACTTCCCGAAGTACGGCCAGCTCACTCTGGAACTCCCGCAGCAGATCATCATATCGGGCAACCACTTTCTTACTCTGGACGCCTATTTTCAATGTGGCCGCCAGAAGGTCGGCCAGCGGAACCAGGCGTTCAAAGCGGGGCGCATGGCGAGGTTCAAATCCCGCTGGCCGTTCCTTATCCGTCAGACTCTCTATGCGGTGCAGCACGCCCACTGTCAGTTTCTTACCGCAAACCGGACAGCGACCGCCAAATTCATTAGTTTCCCTTGGGTGTAAAGATACACCGCATTTACGATGCCCGTCATAATGATATTTGCCTTCCTCGGGATAAAACTCAATCGTCCCCACAAAACCCGCGCCGGTTTTCAGTGCTTGTAAAAGAGGCCCATAACCCGGATCACAGGCAAAAACAGTGGCCTCCCTGGCCAGATTGCGCGGAGAATGGGCATCAGAATTGGATACTAAAGTAAAACGATCGAGTGCCGGAACGCGCCAATTCATCGGCGGGTCTGAAGAAAGCCCGGTCTCCACAGCATAGATCTGTGATGCCAAATCGCCAAAGCATTCTTCCATGCTCTGAAAGCGGGAAAAGGCCCCCAGTACGGAATAATGCGGCGTCCAGATATGCGCCGGGATGAAGATGACCTCCGGACACGCCTCCAAACACATCGCAAGCAGATCATAGCAATCCAGTTTAAGAATAGGCCTGCCATCCGCACCCAAATTGCCAATGCGCTCCAGCTGGGCCGCGATCTGATCAGCAGCCTCCAGAGAAGGCAAGACTACCAGACTATGCACCTTGCGGGTTTGGTCGGCTCGCTTGAAAACCGTACTAATCTCCCCTGTCACTACAAAGCGTACGGCGGGGCTGAGTCCGTCTTTGAGCCGATAGAATCCGTCCTCGGCTGGTACCAGCCAATCGCGCAGCTCGCGACGCCAGCCGGGGTGGGTGCAATCCCCGGTACCGATCAGTCTCAGCCCTTTCCTTTGGGCCCATTGAGCCATTATGGGAGGAATACAGTCTTTGCTGGTCGCCATCGAATAATGCGAATGGAGATGCAAATCAGCATAAAATTCCATTGACGGGCCTCCTTAAGAGCAGGCGTGAGCTTCTACAATAGTAGAGGCAGTTTCCGCGCCTAAGCAAAGTCAGGGATTATGATTCCGTTGCCGATATTCAACAGCGGCAGACAAATTTCCTGTAAAGACAATTTCAGCAAAGCTCTGCCCACAAGAGGAATTTAGCATATTTTGACGAACCTAGTCTCTTGAAGTCAGTGCAGCCGATGCAGGAGGACAGCCTATGATAATTAATACACCACTGAAAACAGAGCGCACTGCAGCAAATACGAAGCTGATCGAAACCAATCTGGCATTCAGGAAATTATCTTTTAGTGAAGCTGTGGCCTATCTTGTCGGAACAAACGTTGGTGCCGCAGTGCTCTCGCTCCCTTACGCGGCACGCACCGGAGGGTTCCCAGCCGTCATTATCACCGCTGTGCTGTGTACCTTCTTCTCCTTAGCTTCACACCTTTTTATTGTTGAAACGATGCTGCGCACACCCGAGGTTACTCAATTAACTGGTCTTTTTAGGACATACCTTTTTAGAGGACGGTCAGGCCGGTTCTACCTTGGGTTTTTGTTTGCCGTCACAATAGGTGTGGCCATCCCAGCCCTCACCGCCTATATTCTTGGCGGTGCCGAGTCACTGCAGGCTATTACAGGCTGGCAGCGCTCCACATGTCTGGCTTGCTTCTTTATTCCCGGAATCGCAGTTGTTTGGCTGGGCCTTGGTATCACTGGCAAGCTTCAGAAACTGGTCAGCCTGGCCATGGGCGGCATCATTATAGGGTTGACGGTCTTCTCACTTTTACGCCCCGATTTTGAACCCAGCCGTCTGGCAGTCTTTCATACCCCGGGGATCTGGCCGCTGCTGTCGGTAGGGATTTTTACCTGCATGTCGCAGACTTCCGTACCCGAGATTGTCAGAGGCTTCGCCGACCGGCCGGTGTTAATCCCCAAGGTGATCCGTACTGCCCTTTTGATTAACCTGGCTTTTGTAGTCGTGATTCCGATCTCAATCTTTGGTCTTTTGGAGCCACAGGATATTTCGCAAGTAGCAACCATATCATGGGGCAAAGCCTTGGGTCCGGCTGGATTCTTTGTCGCCAATATTTTCGCCTTTTTTGCCCTGATCACTTCCTTTTGGGGCAGCGCTGCCGCCATTCTGACAAATATTGTGGACTTGTTCCGGTTTCCTTCCGATTGGCAGATCCGATCGCGCCTGATCGCCTTTACCATTACGGTCTTTCCTTCTATCATTCTTATTGCCCTTAACCTGGTCGGTTTTGTCGAACTGATTCAGATCGCCGGCTCAATTGGCGGTGTCCTGCTGGCTTTATTGCCGGTACTTGTCTGGAGGAAATCCTGTCAGACCGGTGCCCGAATTCCTGAGTACCGGGTTCCGGGATGGGCCCGTGTTTCCCTTCCCTGGGCTATGTGTCTGTTTTATTTTGGCGCCCTGATTGCGGCCGCCGTTAATTTGTAGGAGGATTTCAATGCTAATTAGACAAGCAGTACTCGAAGATAACCAGGCCTTATGCCGCATGGAACTGCTGGCCCCGCAGGGCAGCGACATTCGTATTACCGAAAATAGGCGCAATTTCTTTTTTAAATCTTCCATGTTTCCCGACAATGAGCTACTGGTGATTGAAAACGAAAAAACGGGACAGCTGATCAGTGTGATGGCTTATGCGCTGATGGATTTCCGGATTGGCGGCGAGACTGTGCGCGCTGCCTATATGTTCGACTGGCGGACCAACCCGGAAGCTCAGCGCGGAATTGATCGCACCATGCTGCGCTTGTGGCTGACCCTGCAGGATCACGCCCGCGCCAAAGGTGCCCGGTTTATTTTTGGCCATGTCAAATCCGACAATAACAGAGCAATCTCAATATATGACCGCGTCGGCACACGCACCGAAGGAACCCGCCGTTTCTTTACACTGCCGGTCTTTCACAAAATGCCAGCCGACCTCGACGTGCAAATCGACACCAAAATTAATGCGATCCAAGATTACCATGAAATGGAACAGGTCTTCGCAGATCATGATATGTGGCCCCTCATGGACAATCCTGCCCTGCGGCAGGAATCTTACGACAAGTATCTTTGCGCCAAAATTTCCAAAGGTAGCACCTCCTGCAAGATTTGGGATGTCTCACACGAATATGATCGCATCGTCATGGGGGTGCCGCGACTTTACCGTACTATTAGACCGTTATGCAATGCCCTGGGCAAAATAATCGCCTTGCCGAAAATACCGGCTTCCGGCGACAGCATTAAGATTTGGTCGTTGTTTGATCTGGTTTTGCCTGAAGGCGAAAGTCCGGTGCCGTTACTGCGTACTGCCAACAACATGGCGCTCAAAGCGAAAGTCGACTACCTCGTCGTGAGTGTTGACCTTGCCCAAGGCAGTCACATGTTGGCGGTCGGGCGAGGCGCTTTGGCATCGCTTGACTTCCACCTTTTTATCAGCGATCTGGAAGGCAAACAGGCTGTCAAGAGTCCGACTTATTATGATATACGCTACTTATAGAGGAGGAGCGCATAGTATGGCACCATGGGAAATTCTGAACAAGATCGCCATTCCGAGGCCAAACGGGTCGAAAGCCGTGGATTCAACTGCGAATTTCATTGCGGACTATTGCACCCGGGCCGGTTTAACCGTCACCGAGGAACACTTTTTGCTGAGAACCGCCATGCAACCTGTAGTGGGACTCTTCATCCTGTTGTGTGCCTTAGCCTTTGTTTTTTTTCTGTTGAAACGTCGGCCCGTATGGGCTTTGCTATTTGCACTGCTGGCCCCGGCGATCTATTTGGCAGAGTTTGAGCTGAACCTGCCCACAGTTTCGCTCCTTTCTGCAGCCCAAGGGCGCACTATTGTAGCGGAAGCCGGTCCGCGAAGTGGCGCAGCCGAGCAGGAGATAATCCTGGCAGCACACTACGACAGCAAAACTGAGCTGTTCGACCATCAAGCCCGCAAAATCTTTTACAATTTTGGAGCAGTCTCGCTGGGACTGATGCTTGTGACCGCCATTGCCAGTTTGGCATTGCGACAACCATCGGCGTCCAACAACGCCGTGCGCTACATATTGTTGGTTCCTGCCATAATCAGCGTCCTTGGCATCACTGGGCTGGCTCTGTCGCTGGGAGGCGGTTTCCTGCGCAGCGATAAAAGTCCGGGGGCCAGAGATAATGGCACAGCTGTGGCCGTTTTGCTGACCCTGGCTGATGATTTGGCAAATGAGCCGGAGCTATCCGAATATTGGCGCGTCAAGCTGGTTTTTTTCGGCGGCGAGGAGGTTAATATGCAGGGCTCAGCAGCCTATGTCACCCAACATCGGCAAGAGCTCCAGGATGCCAACGCCAGATTAATTAACCTTGAATGCCTAGCCGGAGCCGGTCCTCTGCGCCATCATAGCGGCAGCGGTACTTTTCTCAGACAATACCCATCTGATCCGCATTTGATCAGTGTGGTGGAAGATGTCGCCGAGGAAGTCCGCCAGCCCGTGGAACCGGCTGGGTTTATGCATGATGATTCAGCAGCATTTTTGAAGGCTAGTCTTCCAGCTGTGTCACTTTCGCATAGCCTGCCGGGGCACCCGGATTCCTACCACAATGGCACCGATAGCATTGACAAGGTCATGCCTGGCAAAATGGAAGAGACGGTGTCTTTGCTCAAGCAACTGATTGTCCGGATCGGCAGACAATAAGCGACAAAGCGAGGACTCCCATGAACTGGCGACGCAATTTAGTAATCTTATCGATGGCTGTCTTTTTGGCTGCCATCGCTTTTTCTCTTTACGCACCATTCTTGCCAATGTTCCTTCAGGAGTTGGGGCTAAAAGAGAACATCTCCGGCTGGTCCGGTCTGATGCAGGCCGCCAATTCTCTAACCTATGCCCTGATGGCTCCGGTATGGGGCATGCTGGCTGACCGCCACGGCAAGCGCGTCATGTTCATGCGTTCTGGTTTTGGGATCGCTCTGACCTACGTCCTCATGGCAGTATCACATAACCATTATCAAGTCTTTGCCTGGCGCGCCCTCAACGGCCTGCTTTCCGGCTTCATCCCTTCGGCGATCTTGTTGGTGGCTACCAACACTCCTGAAGTGCATCTGGGCTTCGCACTGGGGATTATTCAGACTGCCAACTCGATTGGTACGATTATGGGCCCCATGATTGGAGGCGTCAGTGCCAATCTGTTTGGCGTCCGAAGCACCTTATTTGCCAGTGCGGCAGTACTCGCACTGGCAGCTGTCTGCGCATACTACGGCACGCGGGAAGAAATCCGGCCGCAACAGCGCAAAAGCACCTTCCTTACTGACATGCGCCAAGTCACTTCTAATGGCGCACTGCGCATTATCATGATCAGCCAGTTACTGATCAATACTGCGCTAATGGTTATCCAGCCAACCTTGCCTTTATTTGTCGGAGAAATTGTGACAACGAATGTGGCGATGTTTACCGGAGTGATCTTCTCAATAATCGGGGTTTCCACGGCACTCGGCGCACCTTTGTTTGGCAAGATTAAAAACCTGAATTATCAGGGCCTTTATGTGCTCGGGATCGGTTCGGGAGCCATACTCAGCATTACGCAGGGATTAACCCGCTCCGTCTGGCTGCTGGGCGGCGAACGCTTCCTTTTTGGTTTTGCCAATGCCGCCATGCTGGTGGGTGGTAATGTCTTGCTGACCCAATACAGCAATCCGGAAGAGCGCGGCCGGATCTTTGGCGTTTTTAACGGTATTGCTTCGCTCGGATCGGTGGCCGGCCCGCTATTGGGAGGATTCCTGGGTGACCGCCTGGGACTGGCCAGCCCCTTTTATGGCAGTGCGATTCTTTTGCTGGTAGCTGGCTGGTTTGTCTGGACCGGATTAAACGCCCGCCAGGCCCTGTTGGAAACCCAGGCTGCCATGTGGTGGCACCGGCTGCACGACCGGGCGCACAGCCACAGCCACAACCACAGTCACAGGCACCTGTTCCATAAAGAATAAACCCTCCTTGGAAATCCGCCTTTTCCAGATATATACCCTATCATACAAAGCCTTACTCATGCTATAATTTAGAAGCACGTCGGTGTTATGTAAACTAAACTGGCTTTGTCCGGACGACTGCTTCCTTATCCAGACTACCTTTATCATATCATCAGGGAGGAAACTACATGAAAATACTAAACAATTCACTCCCAAGGGTGGCCTATTTTTGCATGGAGTACGGCCTGGCGCCGGAGTTTCGCATTTATTCCGGCGGTCTTGGCATTTTGGCCGGAGATCACATTAAGACTGCCGGCGAACTCGGTCTGCCCTTGGTTGCCATCGGACTCTTGTGGCGCCACGGCTATACGCAGCAGCTCATTGGCGAGGATGGACGGCCTTTCGACGTCTTTCTCAATTCCAAATATGATTTTCTGACCGATACCGGTGTAACGGTCAATGTCACTGTTCGCGGCCGGAACGTGGTCTGCAAGGTTTGGAAGACGGAGCATTTTGGCAACGCCCCGCTCTACCTGCTCGATACAGACGTCCCGGAAAATAATGGCCCTTTGATCACCGATCGGCTTTATGCCGGTTCAGCGGATGATCGTCTCGCCCAGGAGATCGTGCTCGGTATCGGCGGTATCAGGGCTTTACGCGCCCTGGGAATCGAAGTGGATGTCTATCACTTCAATGAAGGTCACGCCGCTTTGGCCGGAGTAGAACTGATCCGGGAGCAAATGGCGCGAGGTGCTGGCTTTGAAGAAGCATGGCATCGGATTCGCCCTCAGATCGTCTTTACCACGCATACACCGGTGCCGGCAGGCAATGCGTCATACTCGCATGCCGCACTCTACCATACCGGGGCTTACAATGGGCTTTCATATGACCAGATGGCCCGCATTGGCGGTGACCCGTTTAACATGACCGTAGCTGGTTTGCGTCTGGCACGCCTGGCGAATGCGGTGGCAGAGCTTCATGGCCGCACCGCCCGTCAGATGTGGCAACGTGTAGCGGGCATATGCCCCATCATCTCCATTACGAATGGCGTGCATCCGGGAACCTGGCAGGATCCGAAAATCCGGGCCGCTTACCAAAGCGGGACCGACTTGTGGGCGGCGCACCAGGAGGCCAAGAAAAACCTGCTTGATTACATTGCCGTCCGGGCGGGTGCCCAGTTTGACATGAATGCACTGACGGTTGGCTTTGCCCGCCGCGCTGCTTCCTATAAACGCAGCAACCTTATTTTTCAAGATCCGGCGGTTATTAATCCGATGCTCCGCTCCGGGAAGCTGCAGTTAGTATTTGCAGGCAAAGCGCACCCGCAGGATGGACATGGGAAGGATATCGTCGCCAATCTGGTCGCCAAAGCCAGAGAGTTTCCGAATAGCGTCGTTTTTCTGGAGAATTACGATATGCGCCTCGGCCAGCTATTGACACGCAGCTGCGACGTCTGGCTGAATAACCCGCGTCGGCCGCAGGAGGCCAGTGGCACTTCTGGTATGAAGGCAGCCATGAATGGCGTTCTAAACCTCAGTGTGCTGGACGGTTGGTGGCCGGAAGGTTGTCAGCATGGGGTCAATGGATGGCAGATCGGCGAAGCCTACGAAGGTCCCGAACAGAACGAAAGAGACCGGCGTGCATTGTATCACACGCTCTTCAACGAAGTCATGCCTGTCTATTATCATGATCGCAATAGATGGGAGCAGATGATGCGAGCCAGTATTGAAATGGGTGTCTCGCAGTTCTCGACGCATCGCATGCTTCGCGAATATTATGAGCAACTGTATCGCACAACCAAGAGCACGATGACGATGGAGAGTGCCAGCTAAGAACAAAGCACAGCACATGAAAAATGCGGGCCTGCTGGAGTTAAGCAGGCCCGCTTTCATTTTCATTCTGGCAACCGCATCATTGGGCGCAACCACCAGAGCATCGGAGCTGTATCAGGTTTCTCGCCAGCGAGCGCCTTTTCAAAGAGGCTCAGCGCCACATTCACGCGCGCCTTGAGCATAGCCTCGCCTGCCTCCGCACTGGCCTTTTGTGGATCTCCCATATACGGCAGCATATCAGGATTGCTAACCCACCCCAGCGTGGCTCCGAGATGCTCCAAGTCGCGCCGCACTTTCCCGTCCCCGAGGGATCCGACCATACCGGATGCCAGGCGCAACTTGGCCTTTGGCGGCAATGACGGCGCTGTCTCTTGATAGTTCCCGACCGCCTCCGGTGCCGCCACCAGCATCAATGAGGTTTCATTGGTGCCCGCATGCGCATCGGCATCATCTCCGCAGGTGCCGGGCTTCAGACCCGTCTCTGACAAGAAGTCCGCATCATGATGACACATCATCCGAAACTCAATCAAAAAAGGATTGATCATATAAAAACGGTGCTTTTTCCAGGCCTTGCGGGCGGCCGATTCAAAGGCTAATTGATGCCGCGGACCGCCATGGTTATCCGCAATAAACAGGTATTTGAATCCCTGGGCCGCCAAACCTTTGGCGTAAGCCAGCAATACTGACCGCAGGGCAACGGCTGGCACACTCAACGAACCCTTGACCGGTAAGGCATCTGATCCGGCATAGAGCGGAGGCAGGGTCACCATCGTCATCTCCGGATGCCGCTGAGAGAGTTCGTCAATATAGCGCTGCTGCAATTCCAGAGAAACGATGACATCAGTACCGGTAGGCAGATGCGGCCCATGTACTTCAATGGGACTGACCGAGATAAAGAAAATAGTCGAACTGCGATCCAGTTCATTAAGCTGTGGCAGAGTCAGACGCTGGTATTCAAGAAACGCAGACATATCAACTCACCTTCCGTTAATTTTGATAACCCCACTCACAAGCCAAATTGACAAACCGATCAGCAGTACTCCAAGTCCCAGCAAATTAAACCAAGCGGGTTGGAAAACAACCACGTCAATCTGGCTGAACTCATTAAAACCTGGAATTTGCCAGCCGCCTAATATCATCAGATAAGGGATGGCATTATTAAAGGCATGTCCGATGAGCGCTGGCAGTATTGAACCGGTGCCCAGCACCAGCCAGGCAAACAAAGCCCCGAGCACTATCGGCGCGAGAAATTGCCAGGGCAGCATGTGCATGGCAGCGAATAGGAAGGCGGAAGCGATAATGGCGATGCGCGGTGGATACCTTCTCTTAAATCCGTTCAGAAAAAGCCCTCTGAACAACGCTTCTTCGGTCAGAGGCGCTACAATAATTACGGCGACCGCCGATAGCCAATTCAACCCGGAAGACCCATAAAGGTCGCTAAAAATGGCGATCACTTCCGGTGACATTTCAAAAATCAGACGGAAAAGATTGTCCAGCTCCGAGAGCAAAACACTTAAGCCGGCAACTACTGGCAACAAACCGAGCCAGAATCCCAGCGGTAATCTGCGTATCGGAAAAACTTTTTTAATATCAAGCTGGTTGCTCTTAATGGCCGTAAAGATAATCAAGCCATAGGCTATCAAGGCGCTGACACTATAGGACAGCAGAGCGGCGTTATCCGGAGAGACGCCCAGCACCTCAAATAGTTTGCTCGCGAGCGTTTCAAACGCTATCAAAGCAAAGAGTAATTTTAGCAGCTCTCCAATGGCCTGCCAGAGACCTGGAAAGGCCTTTTCACCTGGTAAAGGAAAAGCGTTCTTCGAAGATGGCATGGTATCCTCCTCTTGATGAGAGATCATCTTAGCAAGACATCGTCATATTTCTCCTCCAAGCCCGCTCTTTCCTGCCCGGCAGCAGTCATGATCGTGAGGCAATTGTGCACCGCTCCCGCGCCTGTCGCGCCCCCCTAATCATGTTCTTACTACTCTTTTGCGGCGCATCTTGCTGTAAACCGCCCACCAGGAAAGCGGTAGTCCCACAGCTGGCAAGATTCCCTCCAAGATACCGATGAAATCCTGAAAAGTATCTACCGCGCCAAAACCAATGGTCCAAAAAAGCCACCAGATGGCTAAACCCATCCAAGCAAAACTAGCCAGTCCGGTGATCAGCAGCACACCGTTGGACGGCAAATGCGGTTGCACGCGCATCGCCAGGGTCGTAAGCCATAACAGGGATGGCATAAACGGTGCCATGAGCAGCAGCCAGTCCATAATGCCATGCCGCACAAAATACCATTGCGGCAAGCGCATGGTCAGCGAAACATCAAACAAGACTACAGCCATAAATGCAAGAATGGCGTAGAATTCAGGCTGCCGGACCACCCTTTTCCAGGTCTCGGCAAAACCGATCCGGCTGTTCTTGATTCCCACCCAAAGTGCAGCCCCGCTGATTAGAGCCAGTAACACTAAAACCCACAAAGGTACCCTCTCCTTTAGCCTAATTACCTGTCCTAACTGACCATACTAATGATCCTTCCCTAAATATGCCCCATTTGCGGTTAATACTGATCATCAGCAGCCGACGTTTTTGCGCGTGAATGATCAACCGCCGCTTTGGTGCATGATCATTTGTGCATGATCAACGGCCGACCGGAAAAACTATAGTGCGTTATTAATTTTTGGAGCGATTTCCATGAACGATCCATTAAAGGTTATGTTTGTGTTGCGACCGGTAGCCGGTGGGATTAAAAAACACCTTTTTTCGCTGCTGCAGAATTTGAGCCAAAACAAGATCCAGCCAATGATCGTCTGCAGTCCGGAAATGCCGGAACAGGATTATTTAGGCACACTGGGGGCTGCGATTTATCATTTGCCGATCTGCCCGGAGATTAATCCGATCCGCGACTGGCAATCTGCCCGCATGTTGCGGCGGATTATTCGGCAGACTGAGGTCGACATTGTGCACGCACACAGTTTTAAGGCTGGCTACATCAGCATTCTGGCAGACACGCTGCCATTTCGACGCAGGAATTATGCGCTGGTGTGTACGTTTCACAACCAGTTGCACCGCTATGATAATGTTTTGAAAAATTTCGTTACTGCCGCGGCTGCGTCCAGCATTGGCAAGAAGGTTGATCACGTCGTTGTTATATCCCGGGCATTACTTAACGAGGCGGTTCAGATGATGCGCCTGCCCGCAGAAAAGGTGACTTGTGTCTATAATGGCATTAATCCTTCAGAATTTGCTGTACTCCCCCCGCCCAGCCAGTTTCGGCAGGAACAAGGCATTCCTGAGGACGCGCTGCTAATTGGGACAGTTGCCAGGCTGATCCCCCAGAAGGGAGTTCAATATCTGATTGAGGCGGCTGCAATCTTAAGGGATCGCTTTCCGAAAGTCCGCTATGCGATTACCGGTGACGGCCCAATGCGCCAGCTACTTGAGCAGCAGGTACAGGAGATGGGGTTGGCTGAGATCATCACATTCGCAGGATTCAGACCTAAAATTGATGATTTTTTGGCAGCACTGGACCTGTTTGTTTTGCCAACACTGGAAGAAGGATTGTCAATTGCAATCATGGAAGCCATGGCAGCCGCGAAACCGGTTGTGGCCAGTGACGTCGGCGGGGTGCCGGAGCTGATTAGTGCGGAGAACGGAGCTTTGGTGCGCCCTGGCGATGCGGAATCCCTGGCGGAAGGTATCGCAAGCCTGCTTTCCATAGATGAGGCCAAGCGTGCCGCCGTTGGCGCGTGCGGACGCCGTCTTATTGTGGAGCGATTTACTGTCGGACAAATGGCGCAGGAGCATCTGCGGCTTTATGAGGACCTGAACTTTCGGCGACGGCGCGGACGTGGTGCGAACGCGGCGCCAGCACCCTCGAAGGAGTGATGGATGAATGGTCAAAAGAAAAATGTGCCAAGACCAAGACCAAGGACGAGGCCGATGCCGATGCCCAGGTCAAGGCCAATGCAGACGGCATTGCCGCCGCCGTTGCCGAGGCGGGCTTTTATTAATCTTGGCCGCAGCCTTGTCAATTGCAGTCAGTACCGCGGGCGGCACGGCCGCAGGCGGCGCCACGATTGGTACTACAGGCAATCGCGCGACTACAGGTGGCGCGACCGCAGGTTGCGCGACCACAGGTGGCACGGCCTCCGCAGTAAAGCGCAAGGTTGTCATGATCTTTGCGGGGGCCGTCGACCTGAAAGACATCATCGCGGCTGATGCCCCGGCTTTTAATCACTTCAAAGAACAATCCACTTGGGGAATTATGAATGTCCGCACTGCGGGAGCCTTCACTCCTGAAAACGCCTATGCCACGCTTGGATCAAACAGTCGGGCTTTTGGCACTGCCGAGGCCGGTCGCAATTTTGGTGCCGGGGAGCGGCTCGAAAGCGGTACGGCTGGTGAAGTTTTTGAGCGCTACACCGGATCCTCAGTGCACGAGCAGGAAGTGGTCGTCATAGACTATCCGCGCCTGCTCAAGGCGAACGCACGCACTTTGCATCCACCGCTGTTAGGGGCCTTTGGATCAGCCCTGAAACAGGCCGGGATTCGCATTGCGGTCTGTGGCAATGCAGACACCAACTCCAAGTCCGGGCGGGAGTTTATTTTGGCTCTTATGAATGCATCCGGAAAAATTGCCATGGGCAGTTTGGGAGATGACTTACTACGCAAGAATGCCGCCCGGCCATACGGTATCCAGACCGACTATGAGCGTCTATGGCGGACCGTTAGTGATTTTTGGGAATCAGCCGATTGTCTGGCAGTGGAGTTGGGGGATAGCAGCCGTCTGGAGAAAGAGCGCGACGCATTTCTGCCGGAACAGCGCCTAGCATTGCGGCGTCAGACCATTGAGGATGCTGATGTATTTTTTGCCAGACTCGCCGACCGCTGCCAGACAGCGTTGCCTGAGGGTGACGGTGGCGAAGTTATGGTCTTGATGGTTTCCCCTTACCCGGCGCGGGATGCGCAGGACGAGGGTAACACTCTGACACCTGTGCTTATTTCGGGATCGAGTTTTACTGGCGGCTTATTGTATTCCGCCAGCACCAAGAAGGACGGCCTCATCACGATTGGCGATCTACAATCCACAATTTTGGCGTTTCTGGGAGTTGACAAACCGGCAGCCATTACCGGACAACCCCTGGTGGCGCGACCTTCAGAATTGACGCGGCCTTCAGACTCAGTGGCTCAAGCCGGCAACCAACTGTACTTACTAAATTCGAGAATTGCCAAAATAAATATAAGCAGAAGCCCTGTTTTAAAGAGTTTTGTGATCGCCCAAATTATTGTGCTGATCTTAGCACTGCTGCTCATTGTGTTTGGAGTGCAAAAAACCAGACTGTTTCTTTTTTTGCGGTGGCTGATGGCTTTTGTAGCGTCTGTGCCATTGGGGTTGCTTGTCCAGCCGTTGACCGCCCGGTTTGAGCTGTCGGAGATCCTGCTTTTCACAATTCTTTTTGCCGCCTTGATCACGTTTATTGCGTTCTGGAGTAACAAGCAAGGAAAAAACGGTGAGCCAATCGGGATAATCGCTTTACTTACCGCCTTTGCAATCCTAATTGACACGCTCTCGGGGTCTAACCTGATGAGTAACTCGGTGCTGGGTTATAGTCCGGTTGGTGGCGCGCGCTATTATGGAATCGGCAATGAGTATATGGGAGTGTTGCTGGGATCATCTGTGATCGGAATCAGCGTTTATTTGCAGCGCTTCGGCACCTCACGTAAAAATATGATCGCCGCTGGCACCCTTTTAGTGCTTTGGGCTTACGCGGTGTCAGTTCCCTGGCACGGCTCCAATCTGGGAGGTAGTTTATCTTTAGTAACAGCTTACCTGGTCACTGTAATTGGATTGGTATCAGAAAAGCGATCTAAAAAGCGCCTGCGCACCTGGCTGGTAGCCATCGCCGCAGCGGTTGTCGTGGCTATCGTTCTGAGCCTGGCAGACTTGGCCAGGCAAACAGAAGCCCAGTCGCATATCGGGCGTTTTGCCTCCCAGATCAGACAGGGCGGACCTACTTCCATATTTCCGGTGATCGTGCGCAAATTGGAGATGAACCTGTCGCTAATCGGCTATACGATCTGGTCCAAGGCGCTGTTGACTTTTATTGTTGTCATGGGGGTTCTGTTTTGCCGTCCCAAAGGCATGCTGGCGCGTGCCGCTGCGAATCGGCCGGTGATCTTCAATGGGATCTGGGCCAGCTTTGCCGGAAGCGTCACCGCGTTTGCTGTCAACGACTCTGGCATAGTGGCAGCAGCTACCGCGCTGCTTTTTCCGGTAGCCCTGATCACGGACCTTTTGCTGAATCAGCAGTACGAAGATGATTCAGCCACCTGTGAATAATGATGGTGTTGGAATGGATCGGTTTTTTTTGCGCAAGCTACTGAGGGGGTGCATACATGAAAGCGACCTCAACCAGTCTAGCCGTTGCCGGACTCGGTGCCGCCGTTTCTACTTTGGGTGCTTCTGTTCTGCGCAAGAATAGATTTGGTGCCGGAGTATTGGGATTCGGTCTTGCCCACATTGTATTGGGCTTACTGGATTTGGCCCGGCCGACCGTTCGTCGTTCTTCCTGAATCATCCCTGGACACTGAGGCTTAACCCCTCAGTGTCTTTGTCTTTTTTGCTAGGCCAGCCAGCCCGTAACCAAATTGCGGCCTTGCTCAAAACACGCATTGAAGTCTGCCCCGTCGCGACCATCCAGATCAAAAATTGCCGCCAGAAAGGAATCCGCAAAATCTTCATTGCTGGCCAGATCATTACCTTGGAAAGTGCGCACCATTAAATCGGTATATTGCCGCCAGCAGTCAAGATCATCATCATGGACGTCCCCGGCAAGGTATTGCTGAAGCGTATTGCAGCCAGCGCCATAACCGTTACACTCCGGTAATGGCTGAACCAGCACGTAATGAAAATTTTTCTCTGGGCTGTCCCCGTTCCCGTCAGTCGAATGTTGCAGACCAGCTGGAAACATACGGCATGACAAAGGACGAGCGGCATAGACCGTGCACCGATGGGTCTCGCGGTTGAGGAAGACGCACTGTTTGGAGTGGAGTTGGGAACGACCACGGCCAGCCATTCGCAGTGCCAAAAGCGGGACACGGCCCATGTTAGCCACGCCAGGCAGGTCTGTTTCAATAATGATCAGGTGTTTTCTGATGATGTTAGAAGTACTGATATCTAAAAAACGAGCTAGCCGCCAGACGTCCAGCGGTGTCACATAGGGAGTTGTATTAGTACAGCAACCGCCGCATTGGCGACAGACAAAATCGATGCGTTCGGATGGATCCGCCAAACGTTGACGTTCGTCACTTGGACAATCATCATTTTGCTCGGAAGTATATGTTTTGTGCATAATTAATATGATCTCCCCTTGTGTCGTGCTGTTCTAGAGTGGATGCGTGGTTTTGCGGGTTCCGGTATAGAGCAGTGTTGCTTGATGACAATGAGGGCAGGGCGCATGGATTTTGGCATTCGTCTTAAATCGACTGCCACAAGCCGGACAAGCGTAATAAAAGCGTCGATAGCGCTTGGGCTGCCGGTTTCTCTCAATGGGCGGTGCGAAGCGCGGCGCGTCAACTGCGGCGGCTAGCTCTTTAAACTCTTTGGACCGATGCGTATAAGGCAGCCCATCGCGAAACAAAAAAAGGTGACATAATTCGTGCCGCAGAACCCCGATTACTGCTTCTTGGCCATGTTCCTCATACAAGCGGCGTGACACGCGGATGAGACTCTGCTTAACATTGACATCTCCGCCGCGGCTGCGGAAACGAGAGTTAAATGCCGCCCGCCCGCCAAAGCTACGCCCGAAAGTATCTCGGGCTACTGCTTCTGTCAGCTGCGTCAGACTGCTGTCATTCATTGCTTTTGCCCGTGGTGCACTGTTGCTGTTCTGGCTCGCGATGCACTGTGGCAGAGGCGTCTTCCATTAAACGTCTGATAACAGGTTTAACGGCAGCAGGTTCTCCGCTCGCAAAATAGATGTTCTGCCCTACTGCTACTGCATTGCCGTTTACTAAACCATGCTCTCCCAATATTTTAGCTGCTTGGCGGGCCACGGCTGCGCCCGTGTCAATTACGGCCACATGCGGTCCCGCGATCTTTTCAACAGCGTTACGCAAAAAAGGATAGTGCGTACAGCCAAGTACAATGGCGTCGACACCGAATTCCAGCATCGGCGCGAGGTATTTTTGAAGCAGGGCTTCGACCTCAGGACCTTCTACACGGCCAGCTTCAACATGCTCGACCAAGCCCGGGCATGGCTGATTAAAGACCTCCACATCGGAACCGAAGCGCTCTACCAGGGAGGAAAAGCGCTCGCCTGCAATTGTCACTCCGGTGGCCATGACGCCAATTTTCCCCGACTTACTGATGCGGGAAGCCGGTTTGACAGCAGGTTCCATGCCGACAATGGGAACCGCATACCTTTGCCGCATGGCATCCAGCGCTGCGATTGAGGCCGTGTTGCAGGCCACGATGATCATTTTGGCACCCTTGGTCAAAAGAAAGTCGGCGATATGAAAGCAGCGGGCCTGGATTTCTGCGGTGGTTTTCTGACCGTAGGGGCAGTAAGCCGTATCTGCGTAATAGATGATATCTTCAGCAGGCAAAAGGGCCCTGACTTCTCTCATGACAGACAGGCCGCCGACTCCGGAATCAAACATACCGATTGGCGCGGAAAACATGTTCTGCTCCTCCTTCGATCTATACGCTTATCGCGGCGTTGGTCCCATAATGCCACAAAAACAAATGGCAAGTAAAGTATAACATGTCTGGTGTTTTTTAAACCGCTTTGCCTGAAAAAATTCGCCTGGCCTGCCCCAGACCAGGCAACAGCAAGCCTCACAAGTGTTTGTTGATCACCTTGGCAAATCCTCGCCACCTTTGATAATTCTCGCTTTCCCTTCCACGTGCCGTTTGGACATGGCCTTCTGCAAACGCCGGTCGTCCTTGGAAAGTAGCACGATATCAAGGTCATAGTTCTCGGGGTATAGTTCTTCATAAGGAATATGGAGCGAAATCCTCTTATGATTGACTTTAATGCGTTTGTCCTTTACGAGTACAACGACTTCGCCCCTGCTATCGACAGTTTCACAAAGGATGCCATGCTCTTTTAACGAGCCGATATAGACTGAGTCGCCAACCCGCAGCGGCCGCGCCGGTTTAGCAGGTGGGTCCGCCGGCTTTGGGGAGTCACCCGGTTTTGGCAGGTCCGCCGCTTTCGCCTTGCTCTCGACCATCTCGATCCCTGCAGAAGTGCCTAAACTCCCCTCCAGGCATTCTGGCGCGCAGTCAACAGGCTGTGATGGCACTGCCACTAGCTTGATGGCCTTATCCAGCGTGTCCTGCCCCATTCCCAGCCGCTTGGCGATCCAAAACCCGTTGCTTTGTCCGGCCTGACCAATGATCAGGCTGTACAACGGCTTCAAAGTTTCGGGATCGAATGCCATGCAACCATTCCTAAAACCTGAACGCGTCTCTGCAAAACGCTTCAAGTCCCCATAATGAGTGGTCGCTACCGTAATTCCACCTGCAATGCACAGGTCATCCAGTATTGCTGCGCCTAGTGCCGCTCCTTCAGCCGGGTCAGTACCAGTTCCGATTTCATCAAATAAAGCCAAGGTCCCTGGCCCTCTTTGATTAAGAATACTAATCACATTTTTCAAATGCCCCGAAAAAGTACTGAGCGACTGTTCGATACTCTGCTGATCACCAATATCCACCAGGATTTGCCTAAAGACTCCCAGCGCCGTTCCGGGACCGGCTGGCAAATGCAGACCTGATTGCGCCATTAAGGCAAACAAACCGATGGTCTTCAAAGCGACGGTTTTGCCTCCGGTATTAGGTCCAGTAATCAACAGCGTCCGATAGTCTCTGCCAATATAAAAGTCGAGCGGGATCACATCTTTGCCCAGCAGCGGATGCCTTCCGGCATGGATCTGGATACCTCTATAATCCAGAATGACCGGCTCTATAGCTGAAATAGATCTGGCATACTTGGCCTTGGCAAAAGCGAAATCATAGGCCGCCATGATCTCGACGTTCAACCTGATCGACTGCAGGCGCACCGCCAGCTCACCGGTGAGCATCGACAGTATCTGGTACTCTTCCGCTTCTTCTTGAGCATAAAGCACTTTAAGCTGGTCCGTCAATGCCCTGACCGCCGCTGGCTCGACAAACAGTGTGGAACCGCTTCCTGAGGAAGTTACTACGGCGCCATCAATCAAATGACGATGGGATGTTTTCACAGCAATACAATAACGGTCATCTTTCAGGCTGACAAAAGTCTCCTGCAAGCAACTCCGGTATTTCTCGGAGTTGATGTAGGAATTCATCTTATCCTTGATGCGTCCTTTGACGGTCTCAATCTGAACGCGAATCTTAGCTAACCGGTTACTGGCCGCATTACTGACCCGCCCGTTTTCAATGCAGGTTTCAATTTGCTCTTCCAGATCCGCATAAGGTACAATCGCACCCGCATAGCGCGCCACAACCGGAGCCAAATCTGAGAACCGATCCATGAATTGGACTATTTTGCGACAACCGCGCAATAAGTCACCCAAATCGGTCAAAGCCTGCGGTTCCAAGATCGCACCCTTGCTAATTCTTTCAAGGTGGCTGCTGACATCAGATAAACCGTGCAAGGGAACATGCCCGGATGCATCCAATATCGCGCGTGCTTCGGTCGTTTCCCTGATAGATTCCATGACAATCCGCCGGTCTGTCGCTGGTACCAGTTCGTCAATTAAGGTACGCCCCAGGCCGCTGACAGCGAATTCCTTGACTAGCTCTTTGATCTTGTCGAATTCGAGTGTGATAAACGTATTCTCGTTCAATTGCTATTTCCTCCTAAATAAAAAACCGTGGGTGCACCCACGGTTCAATGTCCTGACATTCAGAATATGTCAAGGCGTCAAGTCCCTATAAAAAGGTCATGGGCGCTTTGCCCATGACCGAATAAGCTTCATATAAAGCAATTTTACGGTGAAATTGACCGTCAATGATGACAGCCTCAAAGCACCAAAATCGGCAGGGCAAATCAGGCTATTAAGTTACCTGCAAAGCACCCGACCAAGGACATCAAACGACCTCCCTGACTGAAACTTCAACGCATTGGAAGATTCCAAGCGCCTGAAACTATCATTAATATACCTCAAATACTACCAGCTGTCAATAAACCTTTCAGTTGGAAGGCTGACAGCCTCCACCCCGGCTGTGATTCCCGGGCGTTTTTATGCAGTTCGAACTGGATCTTTACCGGATGAGCCTTCTGCGGATCCGGCAAATAATAATAGATCATTAAGCTGGCTTCGACCACCGCGCGCTCTTCCGTTTCCGAAATCGTACGGCAATTGATCGCTGCCAGATGTCTGATAGGCTGAATCAACTTCATTAAAACCGCCAACGGCAGACCATCTGTTGCGTATCGGAGGGTGCACTTTTCTCTCTGATGCACCGCTGCCAATACCCAATAGGCGAGTCGATCGGGGCGCGCATTCACTAAAGCGTTAGCCAGTGCGCCGCTGGACTTTAGGACCATCAATTGATGACCTGGGTCTTGTCTCCAAGTTGTATGCACCCTGCTGTCCTTAAAATGAATGCAAAAATGCCCCACGAATTCATTCTGTTCCAAATCTCCCCAACCATGCGGCATACCATTCATCGATCCTGCTACTTTGCGATTTTCCCCAAAATCGACTACGACGGCTCGGCGAGCCCAACTCCAGCTGCCGCCATATATCTTTTTCAGCACGGCGGTATCTTTGGCTGATAAAGGCTCAACATCCGCGTGACTGTCTCCCCGATGGCGACGCACCCGAAATTCAAGCCCCGACTCCAAATCGCGGACTGTGGCCACCCCTCCTACCGGAAAAAAAGTCACTACTTCCGGCCAAGTGAGCGGTTTTCCGAAAAAGCGTGCCTGGGCGCTGACGTTGATTTTTGCGATGGCCAGTGCGAGTGCTTCATTTTGCAGCCAGTGATCGGAGTGAGGGTCATAAAGAGTACCGTCATCCAGAATCCAAAGGTAGTGCCGTTGCTTGCCAGAACCGACTGTCCAGGAAAGCATCTGGTATTTGCGGTAGGCGCGTGGCGCCGGAGCGGACGCCGTAAAAGGCGCTTCAGCCAAATCAGGAGCCTGCTCTGCCACGCTGTCAACTTCAAAGAGCGCTACTGACAATGCCTTGCGGAGCATTGGCAGTTCGTCATGCGCGCTTGGAGAAGGCTGAGTAGGATGAGAGGGATGAGAGGGATGAGCAGGCCGATCTGTCGGATTGGTAATTTCGTAAGTAAAGCCGTATTCCGGCCAAACATATTTAAGTTGCAGATTATCGATCTCATGGCTGCGAACGCTGCGCGCCCCCGCTTCTGTCGTGACAGCCATGACGGTCGTGGCGACGTAGCCAGCTAGAAATGCGATGCCCAGCAGTAACAACATCCGTGTTTTAGTCAGCAAAACTTGTTAGTCCTTTCCAAGTGTGTTTTTCTGCCTCTGCTAGCCTCTGTTAAGGCCGGGTCGGACGATCATAAATCTCAGCTGCTCCGCCTGATAGCGACGCATCAAAGACATACTTGCGGCCGCGCAGGGTGTAAACTTCAGCATTAAGCTCAGCGGGATTATCTTCATTGGTGCTGAACAGGATTACTTCGGCCTTTTGGTCACCGTCAAGGTCGACCACTTCCGCACCCTGCTCTCCAAAAAACGATCCCAACTGAAAAAACGCGCCCTTTTCAAAGGTAAACATTTCGATTGCCGCTCCACCGCCTTCAGTCGGATACCATGCCCCAACGGTTTTCTTACCGGGAGCAATTTCCCAAACCTTAGGGAGAATAAAGCCGGCCGATAATGCCCCAATTCGTTCGGAAGCAACGTAACGGCGCCCGTCTTTAAGGACAATCAGCCAGGACGGGCGGCGTGCATCGCCTTCAGCGACCCAAATGCGCTCAGTTTTTCCGTCACTGTCGATATCTTCCTCGATAAAATTCGAAGCGGCCTGCTGGACCCGAAAGGTCTTTTCAGGACCCAACAAACCGCTTTCCAAGACCAGCCAAAAGACGAGCGTGATCAAAATCACGACCCCAGCTGCGCGCACCGGAAACTTGCCGTCCACCATTTCAGCCGCCTCCTCAGACCTAGTATACCCAGATCGGAGGCAGAGACGCGGGAACGGTTCTTTTGGACACAGAGGGACGGTTCTCTTGTGCTGTTGGGATCCTGCAAGCGGGACAGCACAAGAGAACCGTCCCTCTGTGTCTTGCCTCTCAGAAGTTGATGTTATAAAACAGTCTGATAGCCCACTCTTTGACCCGGTCAGGTAAAAACCTGGCCAGGAACGGAAAACGCTCCGACATAAAGTCCCCAGCTGGATACCGCGTGGCTGGATTTTGGCTTCGGACGATTTTGAGTACCTTTTTGGCAATCACTTCCGGCGACGGTGCTTTTTGCAGATTAACGTCGATAGTCTTCCACGAAGCATCCGTCCATTTTTTGTAGGCCGATTCTTCTTTGCCACTAAACTCCGTAGCATTGTTAAAGTTGGTATTGATATCGCCAGGCTCAATCATCGCGACTTTAATCCCAAAAGGTCGGACCTCCTGCCGCAGACCTTCCGTAAATGCCTCGATCGCATGCTTGCTGGCCGCGTAATGGGTTTGGAACGGTATTACCAGCTTTCCGGCCAGAGAACTGACATTGATGATTAGCCCGCTGCCCCTTTGCCGCATCACGGGCAAAAAGGCCCTAATCATGCGCAGGGTCCCAAATACATTGGTTTCAAACTGCGCTTTGGCCAGTTCAATTGTGACATCCTCAATCGACCCATAAATGCCATACCCGGCATTATTAATCAAGACATCAATGTGACCAGCTTCTTGCATTACTTGCGCAAAACATTTCTTAACAGAACTGTCGTCGGTTACATCCAAACGCACAAATTTGATGCGCTGCGCTGCTTCCGGAGAAACCGGAAAAGGAATCGCACTCGTCTCCTTACGAGTGGTGCCCCACACATGGTAATTATTTTCTGCCAGCAGCTTCGCGATGGCAGCGCCAATTCCCGATGAGGCGCCGGTTATTAGCACATTCTGGTACTGTGTCATAATATTACCTTCCTTTCCAGATGATAAAAATCAAAGAAAATCCTGCCATACGGCAGGATCGCAATATTAGAATTGTCGCAGCAACCTAATACTTGATTCTCTTGCCAGTAATAATATGAACTGTCTCTTCCCCGATGTTAGTGGCATGATCAGCAGCCCTTTCCAGCCATTCAGCCACTTGCAGTAGCCAAATTGCCTGATTGACCTCTTTTTGACTAACTCCGGAGCCAACAATGGTAACCAGCTCTTCGGAAATAAGCTCATATAAGTCATCCGCTTCATCATCACGCTTGCAGACTGCTTCGGCAAGATCACTATTCCATTCGATGAATGCCTTCAAAGCAGCAGTCAGCATTTGAATCGCCAGAGCAGCTAATTGCGGAATATGAATCAGAGGCTTAATTAATGGATCTTTCTTGATTTTCAGAACAACAGAGGCGATATTGGACGCATAATCCCCAACGCGTTCCAGGTCGCTGGCAATTTTGACCATCGCGATCTGCCGTTTATATTCCATGGAGGTGGCCGGTTCATAAGCTGCCAGTCGACTGACTTCTTCCTCAATCACAATCTGGTAATTGTCGATCACATCATCTTGCTCAATTACCTTTCTGGCAAGCTCAGCATCTTGGTTACGAAGGGCCTGAACAGACAACTGAAGAGTTTCTTTTGCCGCTTCACCCATTTTTAGGAGAGCGGCTGATGCGCGATCTTTCTCTTTCTCTCCATTTATTGATATTACCATTCTACGGCTCCTCCCCAAAGAATTTTCGACGGAGTTTTCTTCACTACCTATTTTGGCATCGAATTAGTTATCTCCTGCTGACTGGAAAAAAAACATCTTTGCCACTAATGCCCTTAATAAATTTGGTATTGACATGGAACGCTAAGTAACTAGAAAGGAGATGCAAACATGGATCGATTCGCGCTAGTTTTGGTGATAATCGGAGCTTTGAATTGGTTACTAATAGGTCTTTTCCGTTTCGACCTGGTAGCCAGCATTTTTGGTGGGCAAACCACTGCTATAAGCCGCATTATTTATTCCATAGTGGGTCTTGCCGGCTTATATAGCATTAGTTTCCTCTTTCGGGAGCGAACCAAAACCGACTAGACTTTTAGTAACTATGGCGGAACTTTGGCGGGGGTATTTGGGGGCGGCTCCAATGGGACCGTTCCCCAAAGTTTATGTTTCTTTGACATAACGAAATGATGCTCCCAGCGGGACGAAGCCCAACGATTTTAGCAAATCGATGGTATCTGGTGCCACCTCTGGTCCACACGTCAGGGCGACCGCCCGGATGCCTTCCCCAGCCATTGCTTGAAAAGCCTGTAACAGTAATGTACGCGTAATACCTTCTTTGATAAAGTCCTGCAAAATGCCTAGCCTTAGAATATAAGCGATCTGGCGTGCCTCTGGATGTCCTTGGAGTTCATCCAGCCTGAACCAACAAGCGTCGCCAATTATATTGCCGTTTAGTAAAGCCGTATGCCTGCGCGTTAGCAGCGGCGCTTTTAATCCGATCGGCTCTTCCGATGCCACAGTGTTAAATTGTATTCCCGACCCTGGCAGGGCGATAAAACGTACTTTGGGTAACGCTGTGGCATAAAAAGTCTCCGGAATCTCAGCCGGATAGCGCCGGAATCCCTTCGCCAAAAGCAACTCATCCAATCGGAACCCCGACCAGCAAGCGCCTCTGGTCATGCCGTAAAAGGGGTACCCATTCCGGATCGGCCAAGCCACAATTCTATTAGCTCCGGACTGGTATAGACGGCTCAGCGCTTCACCCAGCAGAGCGTCCGCTATACTTTCAGACTCATTGCCAGCTGCGAAAATAACCCGTATTGATCCTTTGCCGCTGCCCCGCGCCTCCGTATAGTGTAAAAACCCGGTCACCCTCTTTTGGGAATCCAGCGCAACGATTAATTCTTGCGGGTCAAATTGGTAAAGGCCGTCATGAAGCGGACCATCCACTAAAATCGCACTGACAAAGTCCGGGATGGACACAGGCCAATGATACGGCAGCAGCGTACTCATTTCATTATAAATATTGACGATACCGGGCAAATAGGAGTCCCTGTAATGATCGACTGCCACAGACATAAAATACCGCCTTCCGTCCTCCGGACTTCTGCTAATATGTACGCAGGAAAGGCAGTTTTCCTGCACGTCCGAACGGAATAGCGGTATGTAGATTTTAGGCCCTCGTTCCATTTTGAGGGAATTGTTGAGGATACAAAAGCGGCGGCGCCTTATTTATCACAGGTTACCAATAGCTTATACTTTTCAGGTATGCGACCGGCAACCACATCAGTACGTGGTACGATCAATTTGCTCTGTGCCAGAACTGGATTGATCATGCCTGTAATGATCTGTGATTCGCCCGGCAGAGCCGTGGCCATTACCGTCCCGTTAGGGGCAATCAGCATGTTTCCGGACCTGGCATAGCGTTCTGCCGGAAAGCAGACTGCAAGATAGCAGCAATTTTCAGCTGCCCTGGTTCTGGCCAGCTTTTCGTGCAGCGGATAAAGCTCGCTGCTAATCCAGATAATTAGCTCCGCTCCTTGCAGCGCTGCAATGCGGGCGGGTTCAGGGATCAAACCCTCTTCGTCCAGGATAAAGGCTACTTTACCCAGCGGCGTCTGAAACACCTGATTCGTTCCTGGTTTTGGTGGCTCCTCGCCGCCATCATGCACTTTATCAGGTACGCGCTTGTTTGTCCTGCCATGCATTTTGTGATAAGTCTCGCAACGACCGTCTGGCAGAAAGAGCTTAGCGGACCCCTCCTGAGCGGCAGCGAGCGCAATCCCCTTATCAGCAGCATAGTAACCCGGATCGGTAATCCCATTGGCTTTCATGGAATCAAGACTGCTGAAGACGGCCAATTGTGCACCCAGTACACTGATGATCTCCGCACCATCCGATTCAGCGGCGCCTGCTCCAACGCTCTGGACACAAGCCGCCAACCATGGACTGATACTGGCCGCGGCAGTGAACCGCTGTTCCTGTTGTCCGGCGTTGATGGCGGCTAGCAGACCGTAAGTTTCCGGTCGGCGATCTTTAATGCAGGAAAAACCGGGGACAATTTCATCTTCTGCGGACTTTCCTAAATCTATTTCACAGATCAGGATTTCCTCGCGATCAGCAGAAGCTTCAAGGACGCGTTCCCCGGAAGGCGCTATAACACAGCTCCTCCCGCAGAACAGAATCGAGCGTCTTTCCAGCCCAATTTTATTGGCAGCCAGAAACCATACCTTGTTTTCCAGTGCGCGGGTCTGCACCATAAATTCGAATTGCGGATTGGTCAGTTTGGTCCGCTCTCCCCCGGACGATACCCAATTCGTTGGATCCAGGATAATCTCAGCCCCGCCCAGCTTTAACATCCGGGCAATTTCTGGCAAGCGCGCGTCGGCGCATATGAGCATGCCAATCTTACCTAAAGCAGTATCGAAAACCGGAAATTCACCGCCGCCGGAAAACCAATGTGCATCAAAATGCCATAAAAAAGACTTGCGCACTTTTCCGATCACTGCGCCCTGCGGTCCAAACAGGAATGCGGAGTTATATAGCCTGCCCGATGCCCTTTCTGGCAAACCCACTGCCAAATGGAAGCGATATTTACGCGCCAGTTCGGCAAAAGCGTTCATGACATAGTCCAATTCATCCTGCGTAGTGCCAGGCGCATTTTGATCTCCCAAATAATAGGAGGGATAGGTACATTCGGGTAACAATACCAAATCCGGCTTTTGCTCGGCTGCCTGATGAACCATAGCCACCGCATGTTCCAACGCCTGTGCGCTCTGCTGAATATTAAAAGCCGAAAGTTGAACTACTGCCGCCCTTAACATTTTCCAACCTCCAAGTAGTCATGTTCCTCGCTGACTATTACATTGCGATCTGAAGATAAATGCCGCAAGCCACCACTAACGCCAGCACACAACCGACTGGAATCCATGCCATACGCCATGATTTCATAAAATCGGCTTTGAGATACTCCACTGTACCTACCACGCAAACATGCGCCGGAGAAAGGATGTAACCCATCATTGAGGCATAATACATCAAGACGACTAAATACAGAAAGTCACTGCGTCCTGCCGCCGCTGACATCAGGATTGGCAACACAATGGCTACCGCCCCTTGATGCAGGCCAACGAAAAACCCTGTCAGAAATGGGGCCACGATCACCAGCAGTAATATGGAAGTACTACCCCCTGATAAGGTAGTTCTCAAAACATCAACTGCCGACGAGTGCAAAATAGATTTACTGAAAAACACAATTCCGGCAATCGCCGCTGCAATACCCCAGTTAATCCCGGGGATTACTCCATACCTTATGCGCCTGTACACCTCTGCAAAATATGATAGCGCTCCTGTTCCTATTCCTATTCCTGTTCCTGATTCTGATCTCGACGGCACTATTAAAACTGCCGCTACTATTCCGACAAAAATGCAAATAGAAAACGGCCATTGCAAGAAGCCAGCCAGCCCGAGGATAATGATGAATGGCGCACACGCCGGAATAAAAGTCCTGATGAACTGCCAGAACCGCTTCATAAGGGCTCCGGCGTTCGGCTGCCCAGACCCGCTTTCATGATCCTTTGGTGTAAACGAAGTGCCCCGAAAAGCCAGATAGGAGGCGATCACAAGAGACACCAGCGCGCCGACCAGCCCTGGCCATAAGATGTATGAGAAAGGCAAATTCACAAATTGTCGCGCCACGAGGTAGGGAGGGTAAAGCGGATAAAAGAAAAACAGAATATGCCTGAAAAAGATATTAGCCACGACTTTCTGCTCTCTTGACATCCCGACTTGATCACCGGCCGAATCTACAATGGGGGCGGAGAAAACGGCCGCCCCCGGCACATTCAAAAACCCGATCAGCGCTGGGACGACAATGGTAATAATTCTGGGATCACGCGCCACCCCTCTGATGCTGTCAGTGAGCTTCTCCAGTGCTCCCGACACTTTCATGGTATTGCCCAAAACGGTAATTAAAGCAATCGCAATGAGTAAATCATACCCGGATGGCATCAGAAAAGTGTCGACAAAGGCATTTTTCAAAACCTGCCAGGTATCTTCCGAAACGAACGCCATAATGATCGCCCCGGCCAGTGCGGGCAGACCCACATTGACTTTCTTTCGCACACCCACCAGAATAAGCAAAATGGCAATAATCAAGCCGATCATCGCAATCATGCTGTCTCAGTCCTCTTTCTCAAAAGTGCCCCAGACTACTGGTTTCTTGTCCTGAACCATAAACCGGCCGCGTGCGATAACATGCAGCACCTCAAGGTTCTGATCGAAAACAACCAGGTCCGCGTCACAATCATCTTGAATCCTGCCTTTTCCGTGGAGACGCTGACAATCCGCAACATTACTGGTGACAGTCTTTAATGCTGTTTCGAAAGGAATATCATACTGTCGAACAAGCCTGCGGAAAGTCTGCGTTAAAGCGCTCACCTTGCCAACGCCCATGCCGGCCAGTGCTCCGGAACTGTCAAACTTCGGCAGAGATCCATTCCCATCCGAACTCATTGTTACCTTCCGCCCACTCACCCCTGCTTTCAGCAGCGTGACAACAGCCTGACCAACCGTCGGACAATCGCGTTCTGCCTCGGATTCGGAAGCAGTCAGGTCTACATACCCGCCTGCCAAGCCAAACTTGACAGCCCATTTCAGGACTTCCTCATTCCTGTTCATATGTGTGGGAACAAATTGCTCTACTGGAATCTCGGTATTTGTGATAATTCTGAACAACATCTCCAGACCGCTGGGGCCTGCTCCGACATGCAGCGTTACTTTGCCGCCTTTGCCGGCCAGCATGCCTCCGACGCGTGCTTCCGCGGCAATACGGGCTAACTCATCCCGGGTAGGCTGCGCGGAACGATGATCCGCAATGGCAACTTCACCTACACCAATCACCTGCTCCAACAGCATAATATCTGACATGATTTTTCCGGTGACAGTCGGGGGAGGGACCTGATACGCGCCCGTAAGAACAAAGGCCGAAACACCCTCTTGAATGAGCGCGCGCGCTTTCACCAGCAAACGGTCAACATGGCGCGTAATACCGTCCGTTCCTAAACAGCCAATCACGCTGGTGACCCCGGCAGTGGTCAGATCACTGAGGTTTACTTCCGGAGTCATCGTCATGGGACCGCCTTCTCCGCCGCCCCCCAGCAAATGAACATGTTGATCAATTAAACCAGGCGTTACGATTGTCCCCCCCAGATCATGCTCGAGCACCGGACAGCCTGTGGCAGTCAGCTCGATTTGCGGAGCAACCTGCACAATTCTTCCTCCAGCCAGGAGCAGGTCCTGCTGACCAACTGGCTCGGGAGTGTATACCGTTGCATTCTTGAGCAGGGTCAACATGCGATGGCCTTCTTTCAATAATGATTAGAGTGCCGCATCAAAGCGGCCAGCGTGATTCTAGCTTTGTGACAAAGCCTCGGCCCACTCGAAAAACTCGGGTGCCAAACGCCTGTAAAACGGCATGAATCCCAATTGCCGATGCTCAATCTCGCGCAGATATAGTCCGACCTGCGGACTGATTTCTTCCGGAATGGCATCTTTCTCATGAAAAGCCCATGGCGCAATGGCATCAAAGCGTCGTTCTGTTTCGGCAATAGAATTCTTGAGACTGGCCATGGATTCCTCTATCATTCTACGCGGGACGCTATCCTTTGTTCCGGGCGGCATGAAATCTGTAATACGACAATCAGCATAGAGCAGGATTCGGCCGTCTCTGCCGGAAACGATCAACCAGTGCGAAGGACGTGCCCATTCATCCCTAATCGGAATGGCAGGAGGATCCGGATAGACAAAAAAGGCGCAATCAACGTTACTCCCGTTTTTCTTAAGCATCGGCCATGATAATACGGCAAAGTCCGGCATTTCTTCAATAAACAGCTCATGTTCTCTCAGGCGTTTGCGAATTTCGGCAATCGGCATGATGCGCATCGTTTATTCCTCCCTTTTTCTTGACCGCAGGGTGACATTCAACGAACTGCCTGGTACTTCCAATGCTTCCCGCCATAAATCGACCGGAATATATCTGGCGGAGTCACCTGTTCTGTTGCGGCCACTGTCGCAAATATATACACCGGTAAGCTCGCCCAGTTGATCCCTTTCCGTTCCGATTAGCGAAACGACGTGGTTGGAGAAACCATTGCCGTAGCAGTTCGGATTGTTCCAGAGAATACCGGCGTTCACCCCGGCCATGACCCCAAACCCTTTTTCGAATTCCTCGGCAGACTGAGCAACGGTTGACTCTTTAATAATGTGCCCTGGCAATCCCCACTCCCGCAATAGGCGATCCCGATAAGCAGCGTTGGTGGCACCAGACAGATAAGAGCGCGCGTCGACAACGCACAGCCCTTTTAGAGCGGCATAGTGCACCAACTCATCTTCACTGGTGCAAATACCGAAAAGCCTTAATGTATTGCGGCTTGAGACTATACCGCAGGTACCTTGAAAGCCCAGATTATTCTGGCCCTGGCGATATTCAAGCACCTCGGCCACTTTCTGAGGTTCACCGCAAAGTAGTACTTTCTCTCCGTCGGGATTGAGCGCCAACACTGACTTCCGAAGCGGAATCTCGCTTTCGTAAGAAAGGCGCTCCAACGCTTCCGTGTTTTTTTCCGGAAGAAAGAAGCCTGATTCTGAGATCGCCTGCTCGAGCTGTGCAATGCGTTCCGGCACCACCGCAAGCTCCGCCTGAGAAAGCTCTGGATGCGTACTGAATAAATTCGCCAGACAGGTTGACGGATCATCTGTCAGCAAGAAACGGCTGATGTTCTCTGTCGGAACAGTGGTTGCCCCTTTCAAAGCCCGCTCAGCATCAGCCAGCATCAACAAAGGATTTTCAAAAATGCGCACCGTATTGGAATCCTCATGCAAAAGAACGCCCCAGGCAGAATCGGAATTAGGAAGCGGATGTAGCCGTCCCTGTGAATCTACATTAGCGAAAAAGACCGGCACACCTTCTTCTGACCTGCCAAAAATAACCGGCTGACCATTAGAACTATAGAGGCACCCGTTTTCGCGATCAAAAGCGCGGGTGAGAATGTCGTCCCCCAATCCGGAACGACGGAAAGTTTCAGCGGCCTGCAAATTGTTGTCGTCGCGCAGTGGTCCTGGTAATTTGCTATCCGGCGCCAACCTGGTAACTACCGCGCTTATTTTGCAGGCTGTACCGCTTTCGTCGAAGTCCTGCAGTGTTTTTGATACGGCAATTTGCCCCGACTGCCGAAGCACCCCTGCCAAATTGGCAGTTCCTACGCTTAAAGGCATTGACAACCTCCTCCACGGCAGGTCGTGCAGGCGTTATGTATGCTCCTACCATTCTTGTTATTTATTTCCATTATAGCGTACGCAAAAAGGGGTTGTCAACCCCTTTTGAGCAATTGGGATGACAACCCCCAAGACAAGCCTTAGCGCAGCGAAACCTCCCGTAATCTGGGGTTATGATTGTATTGCCGACCGGCTTTCGCCATCGGTTGGCCATTGACTTTGACGATGTCTGCAGTATAATCAAATCTCCCGTGGTACAGGCTGCTGCCAATCCCATAGACATCCACCGGCACATCATATTTCTCAAAAATCCGGATCCGTTCCACATTAAAGCCGCCCGAAACCACGATCTTGACATGCTGAAAACCCTCAGCGTCCAAAGCTTCTCTGACCTTCCAGACCAAAAGCGGGTTTACTCCGGTTCCGCCGTAGCCAATCCCGATGCCAGCGTGGCGTTGATACTCTTCTGTGACACGCCCGTCGGCCACCAGTTTTCTAATCGTCTCGTCAAACATATTTTCCGCAGTATCGAGCCGCACGCCCCACAACTTCTTACCAAGGGCGCGCGCACTCCTTAGCGAATCCGCAACGCAGTCATTCGTAAAGTCGACTAGCGCGATGCGATTGACGGAAGGATCTACATACCGGTCAAACGCTTTAAGCGCTTCGACACTATCCCCGCCATAACAGGCAATCAGGGAGTGCGAAATCGTTCCCAGTGCAGGAGCCTGGTCAATATGAGCCATTGATTCTGTGCAGACCGCATTGAATCCGCCCACCATCACGCCATGGCCGTCCAACTCCTGAGCCGCATAATGATCATAACGGTCGGCCATGAAGATCAGTTGAGTGCCCGGCCGCACGATCTCTCTGATTTCCCGGGCATTAGTGGCGGCGCGCGTGGCACGGGCCAATAGCCCAAGATACAGCGATTCCAAAGCAGCAAAGTAATTATAAGGCCCCTCCAGCGTCATAACTGTTTCCCAGGGAGCCACACTATCGCCATCGCTCAGTGTCTTCAAAACAACTTTGGTTTTTTGCTCTGCTGTCAGACAATGCTTCAGCAATTCTCTGACATGATCCACGCCGCAGACTATCGCCGGATTGCGCTGAAAAATCTGCATCACAACGTGAGGATTCTTCCCGTCTTGCGCCAGAATATCAGCCGCCCGTTGAAAATAGACTGCCGAGTACTTCCCGGTCAGCAACCCCTCAAGATCCAGTAATGTTGGTATCCCTTTTGTCATTATCTTACCTCCGCAAAGGACAGCTTCCTGTCCTGAAAGTCAACCGTCGCCAATTGGCAGCGTTTTGCCTAATTCCTAAAAATGTACTAAATGGGTAAATAAAACTATTAAGAAAAGTCGCAGATTGCCGAAACTTATATATGAGTATGTAATCGGGTTTTTCACCTTTGGTTTAGTGTGTCTTGACATATGAGGCTGCAATCAAAACTCTGCTACCGTTTATCCCACACCATCGTACCATTCCGACTAGTGAACAACAACCAATTTTAATTAGCAGTCTTCAAACCGATAATCACAGTGATAGCTGAGTTGTGCAGGTGATATCATGAGCGCTTTCAGGTTTAGGAAAAGTGCGATTTCTTCATCCCACTACCCGGGCATCCCATTGGGCTGGTTGTTTAAAAACACTGAGGAAACTCTGGCATTGACAGATACTGATTTTCGAATCATAGATCACACGCAGGCCTTCGGTCATTTGCTATCTATATGTCCAGAATTACAGCCCAAATTGGATGCTTTTTTTGATCAGAATAAAGGCGTAGCTGCAATTGAGCGCTTCCCAATGACGCTTTCCTATGGCGGACCTTCCGGGCTCGTCAAATATCACTGCACTTTAGAGCTGGTTCCGCTGCAAATTGGGCGCATTAAAAGACGCCTGGGCCGACCTGAAACGACCGGCTATCTACTTAGAATTGAACCGCTGGAAACAACCGCATCGGGCGCTGACGTAGAGGCTGATGCAGAGGCTGACGCGGTTGCCATTTCCCGTGATGACGCTGCCACTGTGGAGACTGTAGAGTCTGACGCTCAAGCCTCCCAGCGGCCTTACTCCCGCGAAACCGCCTTTTCAAGCCTGGTCTCTGCTTTAGAATGTGCCACAGACGCTTCTGTGTCAGGAACTGAGAATGCGGCGCACGCGACGCGGAAAATGGCCACCAAAAAGGCCAGTTCCCGGGGCTTGCGTTTGCTGCAGTTCATTACTAATATGGAAAAAATCTTCAACAGCATTCCGGAGGCAATCATCGTCACGGATCCATCGGGAAAGATCATGCTTTGCAACCTAACCATGAATGCGATGCTTAATCTGCCAGCAGAAACCAGCTTGGAATACATCTCGCAATTGCCACAGCACTTGGAAATCAGATCCACCAAAAACGACCGCCTATCGCTCTCAGAATGGCCTTTCTATCGCGTCTTGCGCGGAGAAACATTTCTGAATTGCGAACTGCAATTGAGACCGCTCGCCTCTATACGCACCTATGATATCACAGTCTCTGGCATACCGGTCTACAACAAAAACGGACAAATGCTCTGCACTTTGGTCTGCCTGTATGCTCACTCTGCCCCAAAGAACGTCCAGAAAAACCTCGAAAGTCTTTTATACGAATGCCGCAATAAAAAACATTTTCTTGATAAATTGATCTTCGAGGCGCCTGTTGGCATGGCAGTCATCGGCGGGATCAATCATACGATCGAAAAGGCCAACCCCATTTTTCTGAAATTGCTACAGGAGTGCAAACCTCTAAACTCGCCGGCGGAAGGCCGGAAGCTAAAAGAAGTATTAAGCAAAGAGCATTATGAGGCCTTTCTATATGCCATTGAGGAAGCTTATCAATCCGAAAAACAAATCGATATCTCCGGATATAAAACAACTAACCATGAGAAGGCGGCGTTCAGTTACTGGCAATTGAGCTTTGTACCAATGCGGAACTACGACGGCAATCTTACGAAATTAATAATTATGGCGCAAGATGCAACTGCTACGGTATTACACCATCAACGCAATGAAATATCCGCGTCAATTGTCGCGGAGCTGAATGCCCGAGGCGAATATACTCAGATTGTGCAAACTGTGTTGGCCCTGGTTATCGAATCAGTCGGCGCCTCAGATGGCGCAATCTATCTGTTTGAGCCTGATCAAAAGCACCTGCGCGGGGTTTCGGAATTAGTCCCCAGCCATCGCATTGGCCACTTAATTAATATTGATACCCATCCTCATGAGAAGGATGCGCTTTATTCTAAACAGCCAATCTATTATGTTGACTCAGAAGGCTCCCCCGCTGAAAAAAACCAGCTCAGCAGATTAAAGATGAAGGCCGTGCTGGCTGTTCCCTTGATTAGTAGTGGACAGCCGATCGGGTTGATTTTAATAGATTTTGCGGAAGCCATCCCAGCGCCCAGTTCAGAGATAATGACCTTTATGGAATTGATCGCCGGTCAATGCGCATTGGCCATCGATCGGGCCATCGCTTATCAGGAAAACGCCCAGTTATTGGAGAGCGAGCATCAGGCGCGTATTGCAATTGAGGATAAAAACACGCAGCTAAGCGTATTGCTTCAGACTCTGGAGGAAGGCGTTGCGATTTTTGACGCCAATGAAGATATCATTATGCAAAACAGCAAAGCCTTTCATCTACTGAAAGACCATAACCGTGCCACAACAATGCCGGAGAATCTGTGTAGCCAATTGCTTTATACAGACAGAACGGTCGTACCACATGAACAATACCCCCACATGTTATTGCTGCGCGGAGAACCGTTCCATTCGCAAGAGTATCTAATCATTAAAAACAACCTTGAAACTGAATACTACTGGATCAGCGGCAGCGTAGTTAAAGACCCCTCGGGAAAAGTCCAGATGGCCATGTTGATTTTTAATGATATTACCGCCCTGCGCAATATGGAACAATCGCGTGAGAACTACCTCTTCAGCATTTCTCATGACTTGCGGACACCTTTGTCAGTTATCTCTGCTTGGGCTCAATTTACTGAACGGAGCGCCAAACGGCCGGAACGTGTCAAAGAAAGTATGGCCAAGATCAATTCCGCTGTCTGGAAAATGAACTACCTGATTCAGGATATTGTGGATTCGGCACGGATTGAATCCGGACAATTACAGCTGGTACCTTGCAGCACCTTTTTGGCCTCGTTTGTGACGGCTATGGTGGAAGAATTCCGCGGCGCAATTGATTCTTCCCGCGTTCTGTTAACTATCCCGGAGGACCTATGTGTCATGGCTGACACTAAGCGGTTGGGCCGCATCATGATCAACTTATTGAGCAATGCGCTCAAATATTCTCCAGATCAATCAACGGTGGCAATCAAAGCCTATTGTAAAGACGATCATGCCGTCATATCCGTAATCGATCAGGGCTGCGGGATCGAACCGGAGGAAATCAGCAAGCTGTTTCAACGCTATTACCGGACGGAAGCGGGCCGGAAAAATCCCAATAGCATTGGTCTCGGTCTATATATCACGAAAGAACTGGTGCTGGCGCACGGCGGCAAAATCTGGGTGGAGAGCACACCTGGCCTGGGCAGCACCTTTTCGTTTACTTTGCCGCTAGCCAAGACAGAAAGCAAAAGCGATTCCTGAGATTATAGGGGTTCAGACCTGGATGTTAATATGCGGTGTTCTTCGACATAAACGTCTACAAACAGTACAATACCAGCATTCTTTGCTGGAGGAATTATAACTGATCAGGAGAATCCTAATTCTGTTTGTACACACGTGTGCAGTAGTCTGAATACGGATGGTGACCCATTGGAAAACAAGCCTGCCTTATTGCCGAAACACGCCACCTTGTTATTAGAGAATCTGCAGGAAGGAATCATTGTCTTCAGCAGTAACGATGAGATCCTCTATATCAACGAAACGGCTCGCACACTTACTGGTATCGGCAGCAGCGAATCTGCCTGCCCCTTTTCCTGCCTTGGCCGCAATTTCAGATCACCAGACGGACAAATGCTCTCCAGCGAAAATTGCCCCTGCTTCAGGATCCTTAGCGGCAAGCGACTGCGCGGCGCAGAGTACGCCATCTGGCGCCCGGATGGCAGTAAGAGTATCGTCACCTGTAGCGGCTCTGCAGTTGCGGAAGACAACGAAAAAAACCTATTCGCTGTTTTGTGCCTGTCCGATTTGAGCAAACTCAGAGCATTGGAAAAGATCAATCATGATTGTACCAAAATGATCTCTCATGATTTGCGTTCGCCGCTGGCTGCCATTCAATGCTGGGCTCAGCTGGCTGAGCATCATAGCGGCAGGCCGGACAAGATCGCCAATTGCGTCAGCCATATCACGAATTCCGTTCAGAAGACCAACATGATGATTCAGGATTTAGTTGATTCAGTCAGACTTGAGCTCGAAAACCTAAATTTAGAGAAGCAGCCCATCAATATTGAATCCTTTTTGACGAACATGCTCGGGCAGATTGATAATGAGGAACATCAACGCAGAATCCACTTGGTTTCTGAGCATAATACGCTAATCGCCAGCGCTGATCCACATCATCTGGATCGGATTATGAAGAGTCTCCTGACGAACGCGCTTGATTATTCGGATGCAAGTTCTATAGTTACCATAACTTGCGGGTGTTCTGAAGAGTTAATCACTATTGCGGTGACCGATCAAGGTGCCGGTATACCAGCAACAGAAATTCCTAATATTTTTGACAGAGTTTATCATACAGATGCCTCCCCCCAGCGTGAAGAGGGACTTGGAATGGGGCTTTTTATCGCTAAAAAGCTTGTTGAAGCTCATGGCGGCCGCATCTGGGCTAAAAGCCAGGAAGGTTCCGGCAGCACATTTTCATTCTCACTGCCTGCTGCTGATCCTGCCAAACGACTGGCTTCCCGCGCTAGTGACAATGAGCGGCACCCGGATCGAGATCAAAGCGACAGTCAAAATAATGATCGCCAATGCAGTCATCCAAACGCTCCCATGGCGCGCGCGGTTACTTCGAAATAAGCAAATGCCCGGATATAAACATCCGGGCATTTGCTCTGATTTGATGTCAAGTTATTGCCATACTCTGTGTTTTGACGCGCAAGTTATCATCTTACAGGAAGGAGCATTACTTCTTATCCTTTTTGGGCTGTTTTTTCGTTTCTTTTTTCGGCGATTTTTCCTTAGCCACGAAATAGCGCCCCCCTTCCCCAAATACTATGCTTAAAATTCTTATATCAACGCTCCGTTTCCTTCTTTTCCAGCGCCAAAGGCAAAAAAATATTTTTGTGCCGCCCAGAGGATGCATCCGCTAAAACCAAGGCATGATATTTGCTATATTTATGTGAAGGCAACCAAGACTATCAACTAATTAATGCATAGAGGTGTTTTGTTTAGTGGAAGCCAAACTACATCAGGCGTATGACGCAGAATACAGCCGCCTGCAAAGCACAGTGGACATTCTGGAGGCCGACATTGACGGCACTAAGGCACAATACGCCGAATTGAAAGAAACTGTCGATACATTACTGCGCACTTCGGGAGGCGAATATGACCATGATTTAGTCAGCAAGAGTGCGCTGCTGCAGGGGGTCCGGTGCAAATTGCTGGCGCTCCCATTCGCGGTCAAAAAGCCTTACTTCGCCAGAATGCAATTCCAGGAAGATCATTGGGATCAGCTGGATGATATATATATAGGCCGCCTGGGCACCTTCCATGACGGGCAGGAGTTGATTGTCGACTGGCGCGCGCCGATTGCCAACCTCTATTATAATGCGCAAGTCGGCAGAGCTTCCTTCAAAGCGCCTGACCGGATTTGGGGAGCCTGGCGTGATGTCCATGGCGAATTGCTGCTCAAAAGACAATTTGTCATCGAACAATCTACGCTACAGCAGATTTTTGATCGTACCATTTCAGTACAGGATGAATTATTGCAGGCTGTTCTGGAGTCAGGCGCTGACCAGCGGCTCAAGGAAGTTGTGGCCACCATTCAGGCAGAACAAAACGATATTATTCGCGCTGCCAAAGATCAGGTACTGATTGTGCAGGGCGTCGCTGGCAGCGGCAAAACAACAGTTGCTTTGCACAGACTGGCTTATCTGATTTATACCTGGCAGGATGTTCTGCCAGCCGATCGCATTTTGATTGTCGGGCCTAATAAACTCTTTTTGAATTATATTTCCGACGTGCTTCCGGAACTAGGTGTTACCGAAGTCAATCAGACCACTTTCACCGAACTGGCACGCCGTCTGCTTCCGCCTGAAATTCCAATTCAACCCAAGCTGGCTCCCGCTACCGTACTGGCAGAACGCAGCCCGGAAGCCAGACTGATTAGCTTTAAATGCTCACTTGGCATGCAGCGGCTCATTGACGGATATGTCAAGTATTTGGAAGATCACTTAATTCCAGAAGGTGACTTAACAATTGAGGCAGAGTCAGTGTTGTCGCGCAACGAAATAGACGCTTATCAGAAGAAAGAGTGCTACTATCTGCCATTAATCGCCCGTTTTAATATGGTTCGACAGTTCTGTCTGAATAAGGTCAAGCAAAAAGTCGAAGAAATGGTCGTCCGCGCCAAAACGCAATGTGAACGGGAAGTAGTGCGACTGAAGGCTGCCTTGCCAGAAGGTGGCGAGCGCAGGTGGAAGATCGGGCAGGCCTACGATTGCCGTGATCGAGCCGTCGCCAGGCTCAAAAAGGCGCCCACCGCCGTCGTAAAAAGTTATCTAAAAAACTGGCCCAAATGGCCGCTGCTGGAATTATATCAACGGGTCTTCGCTTTTCCCGAGCAAGCACTCGCCTGGAGCGAAGGTTCACTAACAGCAGCGCGTGCGGCCGAATATGCTGAGATTTTTCACAAACAACTACAGGGTCGCGATCACTGGGAACCTGCCATGGAGGATTTAGCGCCTCTGATTTACCTTTGCAGCAAAGTGTTTGGGGTTAAGGATGATGTACGCCCACTACATATTGTCGTTGACGAAGCTCAGGATTACAGTGCCTTCCAATATCAAATTCTCAAAATGCTGGCTGCGGAAGCATCCTTCACCATCGTTGGCGATATGGCCCAGGGCATTTACGCCTACCGCAGCATTCGCAATTGGACAGAGCTATCAGAGGTCATTTTTGCTAAAGCACCGATCCAAATGCAGCAATTAACCCAAAGCTATCGCTCGGCAACAGAAATCATGCTGTTTGCCAACGAGATTATTGCTGCGTCCCCGCAAGGGCACTTTGTGCCTGCAGAACCGGTCCTGCGCAGCACTGCCAAACCGCTGGTCGTTGAAAGTCCTAATCAGCAGGAACTGCTGAAGGGCTTGACAAAAATGGTGCGGCAACTAAGGAAAGAAGGCTGCAAGACGGTTGCCGTCCTCACCAGAACGGCCGCCGCAGCTGCCTCAACGCATGCTGAACTAGCTAAAGCGCTGTCCGCTTCGGTGCAATTGATTACAGATCTGGCGGAGGACTACGCCGCTGACATTTCTGTAATGCCGGTGCATTTGGCTAAAGGTCTTGAATTTGACGGTGTAGTGATCGCCGATTGCTCCGCCGACGTTTATCAACTTACGGAGGCTGACATCAAATTGCTATATGTAGCGTGCACCCGGGCGATGCACCGGCTGGTCGTGCTCTATTCGGAAACCCCATCCCCAATTTTGCAGAGCATCAAACCAGATACCTATGAACTGGTCAAATCATAGGATCATTTGACCCGTTTCAGCCTGATTTCTCTGATTTTCCGGCGCCACCTTGGGAAGTGAACTCCGGTTCTGCCCGGCCAGATCACCCCAAATAAATAACCGACTCCACAACCAATCAGGGCGCACAATGCCAAAAAGAAATTGGTGCCGACATAGCCAAAGAAGACGCCGGCGATACTGATCCAAGCCAGCCATTGGCTCTTAACAGGTATCAGCCCATACAGCATGACTGCCTGCCCCTGATGCGTAACCGACCAGGCAACGGTCAGAGCGGCCAAAGGCAAATACCATCCGAGGACAATCTGATAGCTGCCGGAAATCAGGAAACCCAGCCAAATTCCCAGCGCTGAAGCTGCCACAAGGGCAATCCAGGCCACAATAAACCTCTTGCTGCCCCAGAACCGCTCCATGGCACTACCCATGAACCACCACCAGAGTCCTGAGAGCAGCATACTTATAAAACCTGTGTTCAGCATTGGATAAGTGAGGAGCGTCCAAGGTCTTTGAAAGAGATAATGCGGTTGAAAGGCCAGTCCGAAGCCGGTGCGCCAGATGGCGGTAATCAAGAAAAAGACTAAATGGATAATTAGAATGAGTTTGACTGCGGGGTTGAAGCCCGTGAACAAAAATGTCCGTACGCGATGGGCTAACGAGCGTTCCATGATTGTTCCTCCTTTTTTATAAGGCCGGTTGATCTGGAACCTGCCATATGATTAAATGCGGGCACACTGATAGCATACCCCATGACACAAGTTTTGCCTATGTTTTTCGCGGCCGCTGCCGCGATTTTATGAAAAGGGCTGCCCTAAAGGACAGCCCTTTCGTTTAAGCCCATTCCGTCGCGCTCAGTTATTTGGCAGCCATGTTCTTGTAGTTCTCGCGACGCTCTTTAGCGTCTTGCTCCGCCTTCTCAAACAGTTGATCCGCGACTTCCGGGAACTGCCGCTTGAGTGTAGCATAGCGGATTTCGCCCATCAGAAACTCACGGTAACTGCCAGTGGGTTCCTGAGAATCCAGTGTGAATGGATTCTTGCCCTGTTCCGCCATTTCCGGATTGAACCTATACAGCGGCCAGTAACCGGCCTCGACAGCCAATTTCTCCTCACGCTGGCTATAGTTCATATTAATACCATGGTTGATGCAAGGTGCATAAGCAATGATCAGAGACGGCCCTTTATAGCGCTCGGCCTCGACCATGGCTTTCATCAGCTGATTACGATTAGCGCCCATGGCGACTGAGGCAACATAGACATACCCATAGGACATCGCCATCATGCCGAGATCCTTTTTGCGGGTACGTTTTCCGGCAGCGGCAAATTTGGCTACAGCACCGGTTGGGGTTGCCTTGGAAGACTGTCCGCCAGTGTTGGAATAGACTTCGGTATCCAGCACCAGGACGTTGACATCCGCGCCAGAAGCCAGCACGTGGTCCAGCCCGCCATAGCCGATATCATAAGCCCATCCGTCACCGCCAAAGATCCAAATTGATTTCTTCACCAAATAGTCTTCGAAGGACATAATCTCCGTCAACAGTTTGGCCAGCTCGCCATCGGCCTTGTTGAGCGCCGGCTTAACGGCGGCGCGCACTTTGGCGGAAGCGGCTTTGGATTTCTCGCCGTCGTCTTTGTCTGCCAGCCACTGGTCAAAAGCTTCCTTAAGGTCTGCTGGAATAGCAAGCTTACTGGCAGCGTTAATCAAGTCTTCCAATTTAGCGCGTTTCTGTGCAACGGCCAGATTGAAACCGAAGCCATATTCGGCGTTATCTTCGAACAACGAATTCCCCCACGCCGGTCCATGCCCGTCCTCGTTCTTGGTGTACGGACAGGTGGGAGCGCTTCCACCGTAAATTGAGCTACATCCGGTAGCATTGGCAACCATCATTCTGTCACCGAACAGCTGAGTGGTCAGCTTGATATAAGGAGTCTCGCCACAGCCGGCGCAAGCACCTGAGAATTCAAAGAGCGGCCTGACAAACTGGCTGCCTTTTACAGTCTCGGGGTTGATTTCTGCGTCCACTCTCGGAAGATTCTCGGCAAAGTCGAACAGAGCGGCTTCTTTTTCTGCCACATCCTCGAGATTGGTCATGACCAACGGCTTTTCCTTAGCCGGGCAAACATCCACACAGTTTCCGCAACCGGTGCAATCGAGTGGTGAAACCTGCATCCGGAATTTAAGTCCGGCCAGATCCTTCCCGACGGCGTCTTTGGTATCATACCCAGCCGGTGCGCCAGTCAAGGCTTCCGGTTTGGCCAGATACGGCCTGATGGCGGCGTGCGGACAACTGAATGAGCACTGATTACACTGGATACAGGTATCCGGCTTCCAGACCGGGACCGCGACTGCGATGCCGCGTTTCTCATATTTGGTGGTTCCGGTGGGAACGGTACCGTCAGCATTAAAGGCGCTCACAGGCAATTTGTCGCCATTCTGTAAAATAATCGGCTCAATAACCTCTTTGAAATACTCCATGCCGCTTTCGACTGCAGCAGCAGCCTCATCCTGAGCATTGGCCCATGCTGCGGGGTAATTAATGGCCTCCAGTTCACTGGCACCACGCTCTACGCTGGCGATGTTATTCTTGACGATCTCTTCGCCCTTGCGGCCATAAGACTTTTTGATGGCATCCTTAATATAGCCGAGCGCTTGATCAACGGGAATCACGTTTGCCAATTTGAAGAACGCAGATTGCATGGTTACATTGATGCGGCCGCCCATACCGGTTTCATGAGCAATCTTGACGGCATCAATGTTGTAGAATCTGAGTTTCTTACTGGCGATGGCCCGTTTGACACTGGCCGGGAACCTCTGCTCCATATCTTCCAAAGTCCAGCTGGAATTGAGCAGGAAGACCCCGCCCTCTTTAACGTCGTCCAGCATGTCATAACGACCAACATACGAAGGATTATGACAAGCTACCAAGTCAGCCTGATCGATCAGATAAGCTGACTGAATCGGCACATGTCCGAAGCGCAAATGTGAAATGGTAATACCGCCCGACTTCTTGGAGTCGTAGACGAAATAACCTTGCGCATACATATCGGTATGATCGCCGATGATTTTGATGGAGTTCTTGTTGGCGCCAACAGTTCCGTCAGAGCCTAAGCCATAGAATTTGCAGCGGAAAGTTCCGCTGGGGGCGGTATCAATTCTCTCAGGGAGTTCCAGCGAAGTATGGCTGACATCGTCAACAATACCCACGGTGAAGTGGTTTCTGGGTTGCTCAGCCTTCAGATTATCGAAAATCGCCTTAACCATTTGCGGATTGAACTCTTTGGAGCCCATGCCGTAGCGACCGCCGACCGTTAGAATGCTCATCTTCTTCTCGGCCAATACGGTGCAGACGTCTCCGTAAAGCGGCTCGCCAACCGAACCGGGTTCTTTCGTCCGATCCAGAACAGTAATGCGTTTACAGGTTTTCGGAAGTGCGGCAATGAAATGCTCGGCCGAGAACGGACGGTACAATCTTACCTTAATGAGTCCGACTTTTTCGCCTTTTTTATTAAGATAATTGACGGTCTCCTCGATCGTCTCGCAGGCTGAACCCATTGCGATAATGACTCTTTCCGCATCCGGAGCGCCGACATAATCAAAAAGATTATAATGACGGCCAGTTAGCTTACCGACCTGTTTCATTACATCAATCATAATGCCAGGAACTGCCTGATAATAAGGATTAGCTGCTTCGCGACCCTGGAAGTAAATATCCGGGTTTTGAGCAGTGCCGCGCTGGTGCGGATGTTCCGGATTAAGTGCGCGGCTTCTGAAAGCTTTGATCGCTTCCATGTCAACCAACTTCGCCATATCCTCATAATCAATCATTTCGACCTTTTGGATCTCATGCGAGGTCCGGAAACCGTCGAAGAAGTGCACGAAAGGAACTCTAGCCTTATGAGTGGTCAGATGTGCCACCAGTGCCAGATCCATATTTTCCTGAACCGAGTTGGATGCCAGCAAGCCAAAGCCGGTCTGGCGGGCAGCCATCACGTCGGCGTGGTCACCAAAAATCGAGAGGGCATGCGCTGCTACGGCGCGTGCTGAAACATGAAAAACGCACGGCAATAATTCACCGGCAATTTTGTACATGTTTGGGATCATGAGCAGCAAGCCCTGAGAAGCGGTAAAGGTGGTGGTCAAAGCACCGGCTGCCAAAGAACCATGCACTGCGCCGGCTGCGCCCGCTTCTGACTGCATCTCTGCAATCCGGACAGTTTGTCCAAATAAATTCTTCCGCCCATAAGCTGCCCATTCATCGCAGGATTCGCCCATTGCAGATGACGGAGTGATGGGATAGATAGCTGCTACATCGCTAAATGCGTATGCTACATGCGCAGCAGCCGTATTCCCATCGATGGTCTGCTTAGTCGCCATTAAATAAACCTCCTTATTAAGTGCTGTTTTTATGCTCACTGCTGCTCAATGCCGAAATTCTATTTGGACAAACAGAATTTCCGGCCTGAAGCCAGACAGGTCGGAGCCATCGGGGCATGTGGATCTGCCCGTAAGAATAGACCCACACCATCTTTTACTATAGCCCAATATCCGACGGATGTCAAAGCCTGTTGATGGCCTCCAGAACATACCTGTTATATAAACGTAACTGCTGCCGGAATGTTTCGCGAATCCGGTCTTGCCCAGAGGACTTTTTCATAAGAATGAGTCAGGTGTCGGACGCGCAGTTTATATGTAAAGGATGATTGCTGTGAAATTGTTTTATCTTTCGATGGCCACGCTAAAAAAGCTGGCCTGGCGCATTTTGCTACTGACCGTGATCATCATTGCCGCCATCTTGCTTATCCCAAGAGGAATCCGCTATATTGAGGTAATTGCCCATCGCTATCACCCGATCTATGCGGTTGAGACAGAGGAAAAGGTAGTCGCCCTGACATTCGATATCAGCTGGGGCAATGCCATGGCGCCCAAAGTGCTGCAGATTCTTAAAGATCAGCAGGTGACCGCCACCTTTTTTCTGTCCGGTCCGTGGGTTGAAACACATGCAGAATTGGCAGGACAAATCCTGGCTGATGGTCATGAAATTGCCAGTCATGGACATAGGCATGTCAATTTCAGCCCATTATCAAAAGATCAAATCATTGACAATGTGATGTCAGCGCATAACAGTATCAAGAACACGCTCAATGTTGAGCCTTCGCTGATTAGGACGCCTAATGGCGATTTTGATGATGAGACGATCCTGACCATTAAAGAACTCGGTTACCTGGCGGTTGATTGGATGATCGACTCTCTGGACTGGAAAAACCCCGGCGTTGATACGATTATCAACCGGGTACTTAAAAGGCTGCAGCCTGGAGCGATTATTCTGATGCATGCCAGCGACTCCTGTAAAATGACGGACGCCGCTCTGCCAACGATTATTAAGGAGACCCGCGCCGCTGGCTATCGGTTTGTCAAAGTCTCCGAACTGCTAACGCTGGGGCCTAACGATACCAAAATCCGCTGATGATCATGTCGAGCGCTGCTAATGATGGCAATCGCTAATGATCATGACGATCATGGTATAGATAAGGCTGCTGCAGTGCTTCCACAGGTCTGATAATCTGGGCCTGAATGTATGAGAGCGGCTTTTCATAGTCGCTGATATCAGCGATGTGGCTGCCGCCGATGCCGCCTGCGCGCGCGCGCTTGTTGCCGCCCCCCACAGGGCGGTTTTCCTGTCTGAAAACCCCTTTCACATACACCCAGGAGTTGGTGGCAAATGCGGCCGCTTCCGGCCAACGCACTGTGACCCCGATCGGTACCGCATCGGCGACACAACAAGAAACGATAAAACGGGTCACCACTATTTCATTTTCAGGCAGTCCTTCCCACCTGGCAACAAACCCGGTCAACTCGACAATGCTGTCGACTGGATAGTCGGCTGATAAATTCATTTTCAAACCGCGGTGCACAGCGGCGCCGGCATCGAAGACTGCAAGCGTTGTGGAAATACTCATGAGCATTGGCACCATCAAGATTAAGGCATTAATGAGTAGCCATCTCAGTCTGTTTTGAGCCATATGATTGCCGCCGCATGAGCATTTCTGGCGGCAAGAATCAGAAACACGCGCGGGCTGGTGCGGACGATGGCTGCGCCCGGGCTGGTGCGGGCAATGGCTTTGTGCGCGCAGTCGGTCAACGATGACCCCCCCAAGTTCGTTTAGCGCCAGAACTGCCAAAGACACCACTACTGCAACAATGATCGACGAATGATCATGTATGACCAGCAAATCAATGCGATTGGATTTGAGCAAAAAAGTGAATAAAGCGCCTAAAGAAAGAAATGCCGCGGCGCGCACAAACCGCTCCAGACCTGCTAATTTGGTTTTGGTTGACGGACGGTTATCGTGCAAGACCCCTTCCCCCCCTCCCCCCTCAGATCAGGCTAAAACCAACTACCGCACAGAATGTGATTACCGTAATAGCGATAATAACCTGGATAACGAAACTTCTTTGGAAGGTGGCCATCAGTAGCAGCGTATTCTTGATATCTATCATTGGGCCATAGACCAGGAACCCCATCAAGGCTCCGATGGGCAGGCAGCCTCTGAAAGGGGCTGCCACAAAAGCATCCGCCTCAGAGCACAGGGCGGATAAATAAGCACCGGACATCATGGCGGCGGTGCCGACAAATGGATTAGGTGCTATGCCAGCGAGTACGCTGCGCGGCACAGATACCTGGAACAAAGCTGCTATAGCCGTACCCATTACCAGAAAGCGACCGGCTGAAAATAACTCTTCCGCAGTGGTTGAAAGAAAAAGTCCGATGCCTCTTTTGCTAGAATGGCCGTGTTTATGTTGGTGATCATGTTCGTGTTGGTGTTCCTGGCCGGGCCGAATTGGCGGAACCCGGTCAATACCGATACTATGCAGGAAAACACCTGTTAAAACCGCAACCACAAACGCCAGTCCCACGCGCGCAAAAACAACTCTCAATTCCCCATTGAAAGCTGCCAAAGTAGACAGGGCTACCAGTGGGTTAACAACCGGAGCAGCCGCCATAAATGACACCACCACAGAAGGCGGGACTTTCTTGCGAATTAGGCTGCCTCCTATCGGCACTATGGCGCACTCACATACCGGAAAAATCAGACCGGCAAAGCCGGCAGCAATATAACGGCTAATGCCCTTCTTACCAATAATTTTGGCGATTATCTTTTCCGGAACGTATAAGTGCACCGCTGCTGCCAAAGCAGACCCCAACATTAGAAATGGAAAAGCCTCGCTAAAAATGCTCAGAAAAACAGTTACGAAAGTACTCCACCATTTTGGCAAATCCAACACCCAACCCCTCCAGAAATGCATGTTAAGGGTTTTTGCCAGGGCAGTAGACATTGCGATCCAACCCTGATAAGATCATCCTATGAAAACTAATGGTACAAACATACTAACAACTGAACCGGACAATCAGTCTGTCCAACCTGATGCCTTTTATAGAGAAAATTATCATTGCTCGTCTGCAATGATACAGACCAGAAGCATGATTCAGTCTACCTGCTTGGATCTGGGCGACACAAATGCTGATCCCGCTGAGATAGCAGCTCAAAATGGGTTTGCAGATACGCGGCATTTCAGCCAAGTGTTCCGCGCGAGACATGAAGATTTGCAGAAGAGGTGTTATCGGTGAACAACATTTTTTTTGATGAATTTGACAGCCCGATTGGTGTTATCAGAGTGGAAGTGAACGCACAAGGAGAGCTGCTGCAAGTGGCGCTGAAAAGCGCTGGTACTGCCAGCAATACCGGTAGCGCCTGCAGCAGCGCCTGCAGCAACTGCACGGCACAGAGAAACGACGCTCTTACGGCACCTGCACGCCATCAGTTAAACGAGTATTTGTCTGGCAAAAGAAAAGGCTTCAGCCTGCCGCTGAAGCCTGAAGGCACTACATTTCAGAAATCGGTATGGCATGAATTACTGAAAATCCCCTATGGGACCACTACGACTTATGCCACGATTGCGACTGCCATTGGCAACGCCAAAGCTTGTCGCGCTGTCGGACGCGCAGTAGGAGCTAACCCGATTTTCATCATCATCCCCTGCCATCGAGTGATCGGCAGCAGTGGCAAGTTGACCGGGTTCGCCTACGGACTGGATGTCAAACGCTTTTTGCTGGGCTGTGAAGGCTCTTACGGCAGCTCGATGTAAATCATCGGCAGCGTAGCGAAGCGTGCCTGCGCAGGATCATACGCCCCCAAAATCGCTTCCTGCCGCGTACCTTCCGGGACCAGCATGTCAATGATATTGGGATCGTAGCTGCCTTGGGTGCCGCCGCCAAAGCGCCACTCAGCCGCTTGTTCCATAACCTCACGCACGCGCAGCGAATCCCCGGACGGGAAGCCTTCCTGCCCCATTATTAGCACCATGAAGCCCAGCCGCCCGCCTGCATAACCGATTGCCTGCTTAGGTACTGAGATCGAGATGCTCTTGGTAATCGGATCTGTGCTCACGCGCACGGCAGCTTTTACCTCTGAGCCATCAGCGGCGAAGATCTTTTGATGCCAGCCTTCCACCCAAACAGCATATTCCCAGGCAGCGCCGGAGTCAAAGACCGCCCTCCTGCCCCCAAGCGCCTTGATTTCTCCCGAATTCGGCACGCCGTCAACATCAAAGTACAGGTCGATGGTTTGCAGTGACAGCCCGATCGGAGAATCCCACAGGTTATTCAATTCGCCATAGATATAGATCTTGAAAGTAAGATCATCTTGATCGTCGTAAATTTCTGTTTTGACAAGATCGAAGACTCCAGGCGTAAAGAGCGCATTCGTGGGATAAGTGTAACTGCCCGGCCCGATGTCGTCACCGATCGGATCAGTCATAGTCATGACCAGTTTTCCGGCGGTAATCTGCGGCACTTTCACATGCACCGGACCTCCGGAAGGTGCTAAGGAAGTGACTGATCCGGATTGCTCGTCTGCCAGCACCACCGTAAAATAGACATCATCACCGGACTGATATTCGAGCGCCTCAAAAGGAATGCGCATTTCCAGACAATCCTGATAACTAACGGATGAGACCTCCCGGACTTTAGTCCAGATGACGTCAGATTCGGCCCTGCTGAGCACAATGCGGCCGGTACCGGAGTTCAGTTCCGAAAAGTTGATCAGCGCTTCATAATTCAGTGTAATTCCGAGGGAAACGCCCGCCGCGCCGGCGTCGCCCGCAAAGCGCGTCCAGACATTCCCGTCAATAATCCTGTTATTACTGAAATAGACTGCCAACTGCCCTGGTGGCAATTCTGATCCCGCGCCTGCATCTGCGCCTCCGCCTGCGCCTGCATCTGCGCCTCCGCCCTCATCCATGACAACGCGCAGGTAAAGAGCGGTGTTGTCAGCCGCAACGTTCAAATCCTTGATTTGCACTGGCCTTGCGGTACCGGCGGCGCTGGCACCTTTCCCCGCCAGATTGACGCCGGAAGCGGAATAAGAAGCGGATGCATCCCATTCCCCCGGGGCGCTGCGCCCATCAATCTCCGGCGTAGACAGCTGCGTCATACTCTTTACGGGGCGGGCCGGTTGCTTGGGGATAATCGGCACCAGCAGATAATCTGGCACCGGATCATTAATCAGTCTGTAAATACCGGCCAAATGTGCTCTGAAAAGCATGTCGAAACCGACATCGTTAGCAGAAGTCTGATCACTGCCATACCACCAGAACCAATCGCTGCCTTCCGCTGCGTAAAGAGACTCCCAGGCACGTTCCAAAGCTTCCTTTTTCGATGGATCATTTCCGTAGACGGTGGTGCTGATCGTCAGGGCGTCACGAGCCTTGCTGAGATAATTCCACGCCTTGTTTTCCTCGCCCTCGCCAATCCAGGTTTCCAGATTATCGCTAATCCAGGAACCGGTGTGCAGATTGTCAATCGCTTCGACAGGGGGATGACGATCCAGATATTCTGAGACCGTTACCGTGCGCAAGACCGCGTCTTCGCTGATCTTGGTGTAGATCGCATCAAAAAAGTCTTTACCGTCGTTAGGATAATACTCCCAGGCATTCTCGCCATCGAGCGCAATCGTTACCAGACTGCTACCGGCACGTGCTCCGAGTGCGTCGCGCACTGCGTGCAGATATGAAACGAGGTCTTCTGCTGCAGCAGCAGCAGACATGCCGGAGTAGGTGAAACCGATTTTATCTGAAAGATGTTGATCCCTGAAAATGATGGCGGTCTGCCGTCCACTGCCGGCGTTCACATAATACGGTTGATAAAGTAAATCCGGACGGACAACTTTATCGCTCCCGTCACGCAGCCGAATCCCCAATGCTTTAGCTAGAATTCCTTCATTGCTGACCATCCAAGAGAATCCCGCCTGCGCTGCTGCTGCGGCAACGCTATTCCCGACAGCCTGCTCCGACGGCCACAAACCGCGCGGTGAACAACCGAATAATTCTTGATAGTATGTTGCGGCGCGCTGCAGCTGTGCGACGGCATCATCCGGATGATGGAAGCCTTCAGACGGAAGCTCCAATTCAGGGCTGGCGATCCGTGCGTTTTCGACATTGTCGAGCAGCGGCAGAATCGGATGGTAATAAGGAGACGTAATAATCTCAATAACCCCGGATTCCTGAAGCTTCTTGTAGATTCCGATTACATTCCCGATTATTCTAAGCTGCTTATCATGCACAATTAGTTTATCTTCTTCAGTAAAGCCCTGCCCCTTGGTCATTAATTTCTTAATCTCCGGATCATCTCTTTGGACGTCCGGATCAAACCATGCCAGGTCGAACCAAAGCTGCAGATCCCGAAAGTCTTGAACCGAAAAAGTACTGATGGCACGGGCGATTTCCGCATCATCGCCGCTGGTGCCTCTTTTCTGTAGCAGCTCCCAATAACGCGGATAGCGCTTAATCACATTATTCCAGTTGGCATCGAAGAAGCGCCGCAAGAGAAAGTCTTTGTCAGCGTCAGTCAAATCCTGAGCATTCTTGGCTGCCACAAGCATATAAGAATCCACCGCTTTGCCGGCAGCATACTCCTCCAGCTGCAACAAGAGTGAAGGCACAAGGTTAAACGTCGCCCTGATCCCGGGATAATTAGTCAGCATCGCCGCCATATCATAATAATCCTTAACGGCATGCATGCGCACCCATGGCAGTAGATAAATGCCTGAATCGGGGTCTTTGTAGAATGGCTGATGCTGATGCCAGACAAATGCCACATTCAAAGGTGGCTGGTTTTGGGCGTCGGCCTCTGTTTTTGGAAAATTGGTCATGCCAGTCAGCGCAAGCGCCAAAAGGACCGTTACTAAGAAAGCCCGTTTTTTCATGAAGACCCCTTCCTTCTCTGTTGCCGCCGCCACAATCATAAACCACAAACTGGCATCCGACGGGCGTTTTGCCTCATATTCCAATAATTATGTTCCCGGCACGCTTCGCAAGTCCTTACTTTCGCATACAGTATGTGGAGGGAACTCGGGGAGGTGAACAAATGAGCGTCTCATGCAATCGCTCAACTTGTCCGCCCAGATTATCACTGCAGAGAATCAACAGTATCATGAGAAATCCTCTGCCATCGTTTCCGGCGGGTTGTTTTCCGGTAGCAGGGGCAGTGTCACCGTTTTGTCCGCCATTTCCGTTCTGTACGCCATTCCCTGTTTGCCCGCCATTCGTTAGTCCGACAGCATGCCCTGTCCCGGTACAAGTAGCGCCATGCCAGTGCCCGCCGATCAATATTCAGATCTTTAATAACATCCCGGCGGTACCGATTCAACCAACAGTCTCGCCCACCCAAGTGTCTGGTGTAACGGAAACCGTAATTCCGGTTCCGATCACTCCGGTGTCCGGCGTCATTTCGACCAACGTGATCCAGGGTCCGTCAGGAAGGCCATCGCTGAAAACACTGAATGATATCATGCGCAACCCTATACCTCAGCCGTGTCGCTGCATTTGTCCGGGAACAAACACACGCTGCCCCGGAACAGGCGATGCGTCTTTATTCGTATGATCATCGGGAAAGCGCAAAGATATGAGCATATCAAGCTCTGGAGATATGGGGTTGCACTTTAAAGCGGCCCCATATCTATTTGTGCGCCATGGTCGTGACATTATTGAGTTGAGCATTGCTCCTGAGTCGGATGCATTTCTGCCAGGGCAGCCTGGCCGGCGGCGGTCAGATTGTAGATTCCATGCGTTTCGCGCACAAACCAGCCGTAAAAGTTTTTCTGGAGAATCGAGGCGGCTTTCCTGGAGTCCGCTTCCTCTCTAATGTCCTTGAGACGGGAGGGACCGTTGCGCCTGAGAAAAGTGGCAATACGAATGGCCTCTTCTTTATAGGCCGTCATTACTGGTTGTCTGTTAACCCCACCCGTATTCACATCGCCTGTTCTTCCGGCAAATTCTGCGTTCAGCATTTTGCGGCGCCGATAATTAATCCGCGGATGAAAAGGCTCCGGTTCGCAAACAACCCGCACTTCGTGCGCACCGCTGCCGGCCACAGTCAAGAGTCCCAACCCCAACCGCCGACACAGGCCGATAACTTGCCGCCACTTCTTGGAAAAGGTTTGTCTGGGTCGCTCAATCGCAAGGTAGACATTAGGAGTCAGCTTCTGGCGCTCCACTCCCTGTAATACCAAAGTCAGGTTAAAATGCAGCTTGAGCTCCACGATCAAAATAGCCTCGTCGCGCACAGCCATCAGATCGCAGCTCTTGACTTCGCCTTTAACCTCATAACCTTGCTGTTCCAGGAATTGCTTGACTGGGAGGTAGAGATCGCTTTCAAGCTTCATAGCCATCGTTTACACCCTTCATTGCCATCGTTTACACGCTTTTTAGTTTATCGGCCAAAAGCGGCGGAAGGTTCCACCATTGAGAAAACGTTTGCATAATATGGGAAAATTGCCGATAGTCGGCAAAAGTAACGTCCGCTCCGGACTGTAACAGCAATTTCTCGGGATGCGAAGAGGTATATCCGGCCGCTTTCATACCGGCAGCCTTGGCTCCCTGGATACCAAAAACGGAATCTTCCACTACCAGACAGTTTCCCGGTGCAATGCCAATTCGGGCCGCCGTTAGCAGAAACAGATCCGGTGCCGGCTTGCCATGGACCACTTCTGAAGCACTGCAGCGCACAGCAAAGTACTGATCCAATCCAGTTACCTTCAGTGAAAAATCAATGCGCGCCGGTGTACCGGACGAGGCAATCCCCATCGGAATAGCATGATCGCGCAGTATGTCAAGAACGCCGGTCAGATGCGGCATTGGCTGCAGCTCCGCAGCCAGCTCAAAATATAAGGCCTGAATCTCCTCTAATATGCTGGGCGGCAAGGTTACCTGATACTTTTGCTCGATTTCCATAATCATCTGTTTTTCGGATTTGCCGGTAAAAGCAGCCGCCATATCCGCGAGCGAAATCCTGATACCGTATTTTTGAAGGACAGTACTACTGGCCTTACAGCTGACGGGCTCGCTATCCACTAACACTCCGTCGCAATCAAAGATAATTCCGTGCATCAATTTTATTTTTAGCCTCCTATAACTTTGGAACTTTGGGGACGGTTCTAAAAGTGCCATGTGCACATTTTGGGCAGACCCAAAATGTGCATTTATGGCAGTAAGTGGGAAATGGCACTTTTAGAACCGTCCCCAAAGTTCCCTCAAACCAGTAAGCACGATGCCCACAACAGTCAGGATTAGCGCTGACAGCATCAGGCACCGCAGCCGCTTAGCTTAAGCGCCGGTAATCTTTCCGCATAGATTCCATACCTTCGCCACAAGTTCTTCATCGTCGGCATAAGAAGGATAGTAGTTCGATGAAAACAGCTGCTTTACCTGCAAAGCAGGGCTGGCATTCTTTGCTCCGGGAATCGTTACGACAAGGTCTTTGTTGAAGAGCTGGCCAGTCGTGGCCCCAAACTCCTCCCGGCTGCAAATGGCGAAATATTGGTGGCCCATGATTTCAGGGGACGGGATAAACAGATTTTGCAGACTGGCAAGCATACGCCAGTAAGGCCTAAGCTTCCGGACCGACTCTTTGGACATTTTGAAAGCTGAGATCATCACCGCATTGACCTTGATGTGGTCCTCCATTAACTCTTGAGCCATCCGGATGGTCATCATCCATAAAGCCATTTTCGAATCGCCATACATCCGGTAGCTGTCATAGCGTTCACCGTTCCTCATTACTCCTGTCAGGCTGTCAAACGGGATTACCCTTGTTGGCTCGAAAAAGTGTTTGATATTGGTCGAACTGGCATTCAACACCCTGGAATCATCAGATTGCGCTAGAAAAGGACGCAGCAGTTTCGTCAATAAATAGGGGCCGAATACATTGGTGGCGAAAGTGAGCTCCACCTTATCGGCGCTGAGTTGGTACTCCCCGGCTCCATGGCTAAAGTGTCCGGCATTGTTAATCAGCACGTCCAATTTGCTGTAATGCTGTCCGAACTCGGAGCAGAAGCGGCGAATTGATTCAAACGAAGACATATCGACTTGCATCAGGGCCGGATCGTTGCCACCTGTTTCGGAGGCGATCTCTTGCTGAACCTTGCGGCCCTTATCCAGATTGCGGCAGGCGATCACGACTTGATCACCAGCTTCGGCAAACTTCAAGGCTGCCGCTCTGCCAATCCCCGAATTCGCTCCTGTAATCACAACTGTTCTTCCTGTAGGCAATTATTAGCCCTCCTCCAGCATGTAACTAACGCCTCCCATTGGCCATCAATGCGAGTCCTTTTTTATTTCAACTTTCCCTGATACACTCCTGCACTTTGGGCTTTTTTGTGATAAGATTAATTACATGGGCTCATGAGCAAAATACATAACATGAGACTGCTTTACGCGCTTCGCTGCAAGAAATCGCCGCCTAAGTCCTGTGTTGAGTGTTATTTTTTACCTGATTGAAATTGGGGATCTGATGTCTTACAATATAACGGTAGTTCACGAAAGGATTTGATCTTGATGAGCAGAGACTTCTATGCCCTTTCCCGTGAAGAAGCGCTGCAAGAGCTGGACAGCGATATGCACCAAGGCCTTTCTGCTGAAGAAGCTGCCAAACGCCTGGTCGAGTTTGGTCGCAATGAGTTGGCAGGCAAGCCACCCGTGCCGCTCTGGAAGCGTTTTCTCAATCAGTTCAAAGACTTCCTGATTATCATTTTGCTTATTTCGGCAGTAATCTCTGGAGTCCTCGGAGAAACTGTAAACGCTGTCGCCATTATGACCATTGTCATTCTAAATGCAATCTTAAGCTTGGTTCAAGAAGGACGCGCCGAACAAGCTTTGGCTGCTTTGAAGAAGATGACCATTCCGGTATCGACAGTCATCCGCGAGGGCAAAACAGTACGCGTGCCTTCTCCTGAGTTGGTACCCGGTGATATTATTGTCTTAGCAGCCGGCGACTTGATCCCCGCGGATCTCCGGCTACTGGACAGCGTTAACTTAAAAATCGATGAGTCCCCCTTAACCGGAGAATCGGTTCCTGTCGACAAGCACGCGGAAAAAAGCGTTGCACAGAATGCAACTGTCGGCGACCGCATTAACTCAGCCCATCTCGGTACAACCGTTTCATACGGCCGCGGGCATGGTCTGGTTACCGGAACCGGTATGAACACTGAGCTTGGCAAGATCGCGGCATTGGTTGCCAATGTAGACGAAGAATCCACTCCCCTGCAGGACAAACTGGCTCAATTCGGTAAATGGCTGGGCATCGCGTGTCTGGGGATATGCGCCCTCGTCTTCATTCTCGAGTTTGTTCAGGCAGGATCCTTCGCTGATCTAATTGCCGAACCGCAGACCATCGTCGATCTATTTATGACTGCTGTTGCATTGGCTGTGGCGGCCATTCCTGAAGGTCTACCAGCTGTAGTAACCATTGTGCTAGCGCTTGGCATGCAGCGTATGGCTTCCCGTAACGCGATCATCCGCCGGCTGCCCGCTGTTGAAACACTTGGCTGTGCCACTCATATTTGTTCTGACAAAACCGGTACATTGACCGAAAACAAAATGAATGTAAGGCAGATCTTCCTTGCTAACGGCACAGATGTGGAAGTTACCGGCAAAGGCTACAGCCCTGCGGGCGATTTTCTGGTCGGAGGTAATCCCTTTAATGCTGCCCGCGAGGATGTACAATGGATCTTCCGGATTTGTGCCGGCTGCAATGATGCCGGTCTGGTCAAAAAAGACTCTCCTCAGGGTGAGGTCTACACTATTGTTGGCGATCCTACCGAAGGTGCGCTGGTAACTGTAGCGGCCAAAGGTGAGGTTCATAAAGAAGCCTTTGACAAAGAGTATCCGCGTTTGTCGGAAGTACCATTTGATTCCACTCGCAAACGCATGACTACCGTCCATAAGTTTGATGATCATGTGTTTGCTCTTTCCAAAGGTGCCCCCGACCTCCTGGTGGCGCTCTGTACCAAATACCTTGATCATAATGAAGAACGTTATATGGATGATCGGAAACGCAGTGAGTTTGTGGATAAAGTATCCGAATTAGCTGCCAAGGGATTGCGGGTATTGGGATTTGCTTACCGCAGCCTTAGTCAGGGCATTCCGGAGGAAGCCTCTGATTTGGAACGGGATCTGGTGTTTGTCGGACTGGTAGGCATGCTGGATCCGGTGCGTCCTGAGGTTAAAGATGCGGTACAAACTTGTCGCCACGCCGGCATTACTCCTATTATGGTGACTGGTGACTATGCCCTGACTGCCCGCGCCATCGGTGCTGAGTTGGGTATGACCAGTGAAAACGGCCGCGTGATTTCAGGTGCCGAATTAGAAGCGATGTCCGATGCAGAGTTGGATATGGCTGTTAACGAGACTTCTGTATTTGCCCGTGTCTCGCCGGAGCATAAATTGCGCATCGTCGATTCTCTGAGACGCCAAGATCGCATCGTTGCAATGACCGGCGACGGAGTCAATGACGCTCCCGCCCTGCGCAAAGCCGATATTGGCGTGGCCATGGGTATCACCGGAACCGACGTAGCCAAAGAAGCGTCCGATATGGTTCTTACCGATGATAACTTCGCTACCATTGTGGCGGCCGTAGGCGAAGGGCGCGCCGTTTTCGAAAACATTCGTAAATCGGTCATTTACCTACTGTCGTGTAACGTTGGCGAGCTCCTGCTCTTCTTTATCGCAATCCTGATAGGGCTGCCACCACCACTCGTGGCCATCCAGATATTGATGGTTAATCTGGTCACAGACGGATTGCCGGCGCTGGCCCTGGGTGTTGATCCGCCTGAAAAAGGATTAATGGATATGCCGCCGCGGGATGCACATTCTGGTATTATCTCACGTTCGGTATTGATTCGTCTGTCTGTTGTCGGATTGCTGGTTGCCATTTCAACATTGGCTAGCTTCACAACCTTCTACGATCGGGCAAACCATGATGGCACGATCATGCTGGCCGAAACCGGCGCATTTATGACCATGTGTTTAGGCGAATTGTGGCGCTCTTTATCCAATCGTTCTGAGCGGCTGACTTCGTTCCAAATGCCGCTATTCTCAAACAAGCGTCTGATTCAGGCAATTGGTGCGTCGCTGGTAATCGTGGCACTAGTCATGATTATCCCGGTGGTCCGCGAAAATGTTTTTGAAATGGCGATGCCAAACCTGACTCAATGGGGTATCATTCTGGGCTTTAGCTTGATACCTTTCGCAGGCGCCGAGTTGCTCAAGATCCTGAAAATTGCCCCACCTGATGAGCGGTGACACAGGGGGACGGTTCTTCTGTGTCATTGTCAAGAGATACGAAGAGATACGAAAAGCAGCGGACGAACCGCTGCTTTTCTGCTGTTACTCCACGCCCTTTAGCGAACCAACCATATCAAGTGTTTGCACCTTTTTGGAGAACATCAGACTGACCAGGAATGATACCAGTAAGGTTCCCACTGCGCTGATTATGATTGTGAGCGGCTCAATGGCCACCATCATATCCATGCTCACTGGCATCGTGCCCATAATAAAGCCGATGAGCAAATAGCCTACGGGTATTCCGACAATAATACCAACTCCTGTCAGCCAGAAGTTCTGGGTGATCAGCAGGCTGCGGATTTTTCTGGTCCGGAATCCCAATACTTTTAGCGTGGCCAGCTCTCTTTGGCGCTCAATAAATGACAGGATCCCCAGATTATATAAGACCACCAACGCCAACACTACTGCGCCAAAGATCAGGACGGCGATCATGACAGTCATCAGCTCTGTAAATTCTTGATAGCTATCGACTAGTGTTTCGATGCTCAATGCTGCCGTGATAGCTGTGGGAGCGTGCGTGCCTGCATGCGTGCCCGCGTGTGTGCCTGCATGCGTGCTTGCGTCTGAACTTACGTCCACGTCAGCTACTTTCAGGGCAGTCAGGGCAGCTGTTGGGCGCATCTCATCAAATCCAAATCCCAGTGCCTCAAAACCGTTGCGCCCCATAGCCAGGCCTTGCCCAACAGGGGTACGGTGAATCGCAGTGATCTCGGAATTGACCCACTCACTACTACCAAAAATGTGCCATGTGATTGTATCGCCCACATCGACGCCCAGCGCTTTGGCCATCTTATAGCTAAGGGCTGCTCCCTCATCCGGCAGATTGATATAGCGGCGATTGGCATCCATATAGCGGATCAGTTCAGTTTCGTCGCTCACCAGCAGCGTACCGGTTTCTTTAATGTTGCCGGCAATAATCTCAACTGCGCTCTCCAGAATTGGCGTAGCTTGATATTTAACGACCAGATCCTGTAGCTGTTCGGCGCTAATATCCTCCGCCAGCATCAGTTTTGTTTCAAAGCGATAGATCTCTCCATACTGCCAGGCAGTCATGTCTTCAATACTGTCTAATAACCCGAAGGCACAAACCAAAAGCATTGCACAACCGGCGACTCCGACCAAGGCCATGATTGAACGTAGTTTGTTACGGATAATATCACGCAGATTCCACTGCACATTAAAGCCCAGCTTGTGCCAGAGCGCCGTCTTTTCCAGCCGATTACGCCGTAACGCACGGGGGGCTTTAGGCCGCAGCGCTTGAGCAGCAGTCTCTTTCAGCACCGCGCGACAGGGCAAGAAAGCGGCTAATGTGCATAATACAACCGCCACTGCCGCCATGACAATAATGGATGGCGCAATCGCCGCTTTCCATTCCGGAATGACATACATCGATTTATTGAGATTAAAGAAGATCTGCGGCAAGATTAGTGGGCCAATTAGCGTACCGGAAACAGCGCCCAATAAACTCAGCCAGAGACCGTATGATACATAATGAAATAGAATTCGGCGATCCCGAAAGCCGATGGCTTTCAGCGTCCCTATTTGGACGCGCTGGTTATTGACCATGCGAGTCATAGTGGTCAGAATGGTCAAGACCGCAATCGCCAGGAACGCAATTGGAAAGACGGAACCCATCGCCCGGTGTTGCTCGATTTCAGCATCAAACATCTGATAACTGCTGTGACTCTCGCGCGTTAAAATCACGCTGCTTTTGAAACCCAGTTCGGCTGCAATCAAGTCTTCCACTGGACCATACTCCCGGGAAACGGTCGTTAAGAGTAGCTGGTTGTAAGGCATCGGAATCATTTCCGGAAAAGCCTTTTCCGACATAAAGGCAAAGCCGTATTGCTGATGATTGGGAATTATGTCGGCGTTGCCTGTCGAAGCATAGACATATTCGGGGTGGATGGTCAGTCCTCGAATCTCCTTGGTGAGCGTGTGCCCCGCCAGGCTCATCTGCAACTGATCACCGATCTGCAAATTGTGAGCCTCGGCAAAGTCCCGATCGAGCCACAGCCCATTATGATCATGGGCAAAATCGGCGCCAGCCACTACTTTGGAAGTTGAAATACGATTATCTTCGACAAAATTGAGGGTCAGCGTCGGATTGCCTTCCAGCAACGCCGTACCGTTAACCGTCAGGCGCCGCTCGACATCGGCAATGGCGGCACTATTGGCGCGCAGAAGATCCCGATCTGCGGTCGTGAAGTCGCTCCCGATAACCCAGACATCCGCCAGATTAGTTTCCTGATAATAGCGATTGACGCTGGTACGCAAGCCAAACCATTCCGCATTGATGCCGGCATAAATGAAAACGCCCAGAAAGGACATTAGGAAGATTGATATAAACTGCGCCCGATTTTGACGCATATCCCGCTGCATTTTGCGGAAAAGCATTACCAACTCACCTCATTTACGGCCAGTGGCGTCTGATTAGGCGTTACTGCGATAACCCGTCCGTCTTTGAGCTGGATTACTCTGTCCGCAGCCTGCGCCAGCGCAGCATTATGCGTGACGACCACAATCGTCTTGCCCTGCTCCCTGCTCATTTGCTGCAACAAGCCCAGAATGACAACACCGGTCGCACTGTCCAAAGCCCCAGTAGGTTCATCGCAAAGCAGCAGGGCCGGATTTTTCGCGATCGCCCTGGCGATGGAAACCCTCTGCTGTTCACCGCCTGATAATTGGGAAGGGAATTTATGTAGGTGCTCGCCTAACCCGACCGATTGCAGGACTTGCGCGGCATCTAAGGCGTTTGGCACGACATCCTTAATCAGCGCTACATTTTCCAGCGCCGTCAGAGTGGGAATCAGATTATAAAACTGAAACACAAAGCCAATGTACTGGGCACGGTAGTCAGCTAATTGCTCATCATCGTAATTGGTGATGTTGCGGCCGCCGATGAGGATGCGGCCGGAAGAGGCATAATCCATACCGCCCAGCAGATTCAAAATCGTGGATTTGCCGGCCCCGCTGGGACCGAGTATCACGGCGAATTCACCCTGGTCGATGGCAAAACTGACTTCGTTGGCGGCGGCGAGCTTCTTTCCGCCAGCATCATAAACTTTACTCACTTGGTCAAAAACGATGGTTGCCAAAGAACCTACCTCCCGCGAATTATTGAACGTGAATTCTATTTCATATATTTCAATATAACAGCCGCACCGCTCATAGTCAATAGATGAATATGAATATATTTTCATATCTTCATACATTGACTATTGGCGATGATCATTTGTATAATCATGGTAGGTATGAAAGGGTGATAGTATTGGCTGGTGACAAAAGAACCGTAAGGCAGCCGCGACAAAAGCGCGCCATTGAAAAGAAAAGCCGCATTATTGAGGCGGGTTTTAAGTTGTTCTGCGAAAAGGGCTTTCACAATACCAATACCGTCGAGATCGCCAAAGCAGCCGGCGTGTCAACCGGCATCCTTTACAACTATTTCGTTGACAAAAAAGACATCTTTCTGGCGGCCATCGATAGTTTTGGCAACCGGATCACCCTGCCGGCGTTTCAGGCCACTGAATCTCTTAAGAGTACCTTTTCCTTACCGGAAATTGTGCGCTGGCTGATTGATTCCTTTATCAAATCACATGATCAGTTCAAATCAGCACATGAAGAAATTCGGGCCATGGCATTGCTCGATCCGGAAGTGGCCTCCGCCTTTAATCGGTTTGATCTGCAGACTGTCAATGATGTAGTGAAAATGATGCAGCGCTTTGGGCTGAACCCACCGCATCCCTACGAAAAGGCGCATATCGCCGTCAGCCTGGTCGAGAATCTCTGCCACGAAATCCTCTACAGCAGACATGAAGATTTGGATTATGACATTATGATTGACGAAGTCGCGCGGGTGATTGTTCAGATGCTTTCAGTAAATCCATGAGGTCGAGCTTTCCGAAATAAAAAAGGCACCGCCCGAAATGCTGGTGCACTTCAGACGGCGGGCCTCTTCTCGTTTCTACGTATTGCTTTTCTTCTTATACTGTTTGACACTCTCCGTCAGCAGGTACTCAATCTGCCCGTTTAGTGAACGAAAATCGTTCTCAGCCCAAGCCATCAGTTCTTTCCAAAGGGAAGGTGACAAGCGTAGCAACAGCTGCTTTTTATCCTTTTCCTTGTTTTCCATCTGGCTATTTTGCTCCTCTGTGTGTCCGCGATTAGTAGAGCGACCCACTATTGACGATGGGCTGAGCATCTTTATTACCGCAGAGTACCACTAAAAGGTTGCTGACCATAGCAGCTTTACGTTCTTCATCAAGATTGATAATTTTGTTCTCATTCAGTTTGGCGAGGGCCATTTCGACCATGCCCACTGCGCCTTCAACAATCATCTGGCGGGCGTCGATAATCGCGGTCGCCTGCTGTCTTTGCAGCATGGCGGCAGCAATCTCGGGAGCATAGGCCAAATGAGTGATGCGGGCTTCGATGATTTCCAAGCCGGCAATTTCAACTTTGCTTTGGATTTCATCTTTTAGTTTGTCGGCAATTTCCTGACTGCTGCCACGCAATGATTTTTCGTTATCATTATCACCAGACATGTCGTACGGGTACAATCTGACGATGTTACGCAGCGCCGAATCGCACTGAATTGACAGATACTCTTTATAGTTGTCAACATTGAACACGGCCTTGGCGGTATTAACTACGCGCCAAATCACGACAATCCCGATAATGATTGGATTACCTAACAGGTCGTTTATTTTTTGCTTTTCATTGTTGAGGGTCATGGCTTTTAATGATATTTTCTTGGAAACCCAAGAGATCTGGTTTGGCGTCGCCTGCCCAGGTACCGCCGGCTTTTCGGGAGAAATAACGCCGGTAGACATGACGTTCATCCGCGCAGTCGGATTGGTCGCGGTCGCAAAAGGATTGACAAAGAAGAATCCCGCGCCTTTGAGTGTGCCGTAGTACTTGCCGAAAAGCGTCAGGACTAAGGCTTCATTCGGTTTCAGAACCTTCAATCCGGCAAACAAGATCGGTCCGACAACAAAGAGATAGGTCGCGCTGACAACCACCATCACAATCCCAAGGGTCATGCGAGTGCCGTCTTCAATCATAATAATGCCCCAGATTAAGCCGCCAATGGACGCCAGCATCAGCAATACATTCAAAAGCAACATACCCATACCGCTTTTGTATTTGGCCTTGACTTCCTCGTAATGCATATGCTTACCCTCTCTACCCAAAGTTTCAGCCATGGAAACCGCCCCTTTCAAGATGTTATGTAGTTATAGCATTGTGATATCATTTTGATATCATCTATATATTATCTTGATAACCCGAAAATGTCAATGTAAATGGATCAAAATGGCCCGCTTGGGACTGTCCCCAATCGGGCCATCAATCGCCGCCATCAGGTCGGTGATATTTTCGCTAGTAGCAGCTTTGAAACCACCTTTGCGTGGATCATTTTTCGTGTTCCTGGCACGCTGGGCAATAGCCGTAAATGTCAAGTTTATGGCCTTCAATAGTGTAGTTCATTTCTCTTTCCAAGGCCTCTTCGTAATTCTTCAACGGGCAATGCTCAATCGCCTTAATTTTTTTACAGCCCAAGCAGACCAGATAATGCCGATGGCTTTTCCGGTTATATTCAAAGTACGCGCGGTTATCACCACTGATACTCATACTTAGCTTCGTAACCAGGTTCTTGTCTAACAGACTTTCCAGCACCCGGTAAACGGTGGAGAGGCTGACCCCGATTTTCTGATCACCTAGTTCCAGATAAACCTGCTCCGCCGCCATCGGCTGGTCGCTTTGCTCCAAAATATCAAGAATGGCAGTGCGGTGCTTGGTGCTTTTTAGTCCGCTGCGCCGTAGAGCCGCCTCATGATCAGTTCTCTTCTGCATGTTCAGTACACCCCTACCCGCACTTGTGCGATTCCTCATGGCATGCAGCTAATTTTCTGCTTCTCGCCTTACCCGCTATCGAATGCACCGCATAGAACAACAAGTAACAGACTACCGACAAAATTACAATCGCAGCTCCCGAAGCAATATTCAGCTCATAGGATAGCCATAATCCAGCCAGACAATAGATATTGCCAAGAATAACCGAGTAGATCATGCGTCTTTTCAAATTGGTAGTCAGTATTTCCGATGTAGCGGCCGGGGCCGTTAACAGCGCCAGTACCAGGATGATCCCCGCCACTCGAATTAAGACGACCACGGTCATGGCGATCAGCACTAAGAGCAAATACTCCAGAAAAGTGGTCTTGATACCGACGATTGATGCAAATTCTTCGTCAAAAAGGTACGCCTTCCAGTCATTGAACAAGGCTACAATTACAAATACCACTATGCCGGATAAGATCAGCATTAGTCGCAGATTCGCCTTGGTTACCGCAAGAATATTGCCAAATAGATAAGAACTCAAGTCCGGCGGATACCCGGGCATTAAGGCCACAAACAGAATGCCCAAAGCCATTCCGAGCGACCAAAACAACCCGATGAGTACGTCTGAACGCACGCCACCTTTTCTCTTGATGTACCCGATACCCAGGGCGGCAGCAATGGCGAATATAAACGCCCCGATGATTGGCTCGAAACCCAGCAGGTAGCCCAGACCGACTCCGCCATAAGATGTATGCGCAATGCCGCCACTCATCATGACCAGTTTTTTCTCCACAATGATGACGCCAATTATGCCGCAGACAATGCTCGCTAAAATACAAGCGAAAAAGGCATTCTGCATAAATTGATAATCAATGATAGCCCCAATCAATTTTCCGCGCCTCCTTCGCCGTCGCCCGCCACGCGCCCGTCACACTCGCATCCATGCCCACCGCCGTCATGTTCTTTCAAAACGCGATGCGGCACACCATGCGCAATCAGATCTACCGGACAGCCATAGAGGCTGTTAGCAACATTCTCATTAAGTTCCGGTTCGCCATGGTAGACAAGACGTCCATTCAAACAGGCCAAGCTGCGCACTTGGGCAGAGATTGCCATTAGATCATGCGTCACCAGGATAATGGTCATCTCTTGATTTAGTTCAGCAAGCAGATCATAGATTTGCTGTCGCGAACTTGGGTCGACACTAGCGGTCGGTTCGTCAAGCAACATCAAGCGCGGGTTCACTGCCAGTGCTCTGGCAATCAACATTTTCTGAAATTCACCGCCTGAGAGCTCAGCTATTTGCCGTCCAGCGAGACGGGCGACCCCTACCCTCTCAAGCAATTGATAAGCTATTTGCCGATCTTCTTTGGAAAAACTCATAAAGGGGGTTAATCCCGGTTGCATGCGTCCAGTCAGGACAACCTCAAGCACAGTGATCGGAAACTTCTTATCGAGCATCGCAAATTGCGGGACATACCCGATTGCGCTCTTGCTTTTTTTCGGGTTTTTGCCGTAGATAGTTACAGAGCCATTGGTCGGCGGGACAAGCCCTAGAATGGCTTTGAGCAATGTTGACTTACCGCCTCCGTTGGGGCCAATGATTCCAAGGTATTCTCCGTCAACCACTGTTAAGTTTACGTCTTCCAACGCCGGGGTTTGGCCATAATGGACTGACAAACCTTCAATCCGCACGGCCGTACTGACTTCTCGAGCCGCCTTAATCGCCACCGCCGCGCCGCTACCGCCATCGTTCCTACGCACCATCATTGCATTACCTCTGCCATGGTCATGGCCATGTTGTGCAAATTCCCGATATAGTCGGCTGCCAAAGGCGCCAATTGAATGGTGCGGCCACCAATTTCCTCAGCAAAGGCGATCGACTGACTGCTGTCAATCTCTTCCTGATAGAACAGCACTTTGATCTGCTCTTGTTTGGCTAAATCGATCATGTGCTGCAGATGCAGAGGTGTGGCTTCCTTGCCGTGCTCTTCCAGCGTATACATTTCCAGTCCGTAATCGTCTGCCAGATACCCGAACGCGGGATGGTAAACGAGAAACTTCTTGTTTTGCACCTTGCCCAGGACCGACTTGATTTCCTGATCAAGCGCCGCGAGTTGCGCGCTATAATTGCGGGCATTTTCCAGATACACATCCTGATTGGCTGGATCAAGTGCGCCTAGTTCCCGGGCGATAACATCCACCATAACCTGCACTCTTTTGGGCGAAAGCCAAATATGGGGATCCCGCTCGCCGGGCGCGAACATCCGATCCGGATACACCTCGGCAGTCCTTTCATGAAGGGGCACAACTTTCGCAGCATCAAAATAGGGCAAAATATCATTCGCTTCTGCGGCTACGCCAATTGAAAAATAGAGCGCCGCCTTACTGAACTTCTGCATTTCCAGCGGCGAAGGCTCGTAGTTCTCCGGACTGTATCCCGGCGGGACTGTTGCAATTACTTCCGCCAAATCGCCACAGACGGCCTTTACAAAAGTCTGTTGCGGTATGATCGTAACAGCAATAATAGGCCTGCCGCTATCTGAATCTTGATCATTGGTCTGCGCGTTCTTTCCGCAACCGGCAATCCCCCACAGACAGCCTGCTGCCAATGCCAAGACCATCATCAGCTTTAATAGCTTTAACATCCGGTTTTTCATGTTCATCCGCCTTTAACACTAATCTTATTCCTCTGATGCGAATGGTTCGCATTTGCATCAATATTGTATTATACCCCAAAGCGGATGTCAATATCAGGCATGTTGTTCAGCTCAGCAACCGCGCCACCAGCATATGTAGCTGAGCCATGCCATCCGGAAACTGGCGTACGTCCATATACTCATTACTGCTATGCGCCCCAAAACCTTCGGCAATACCTATACAGACCGCCGGGATATGCTGGCCGAGCGGCACATTCGCATCAGTGCTGGCCTCCCGATAGGTCGGACTAACTTGTAGCGCTGTCAAAACCTCATGGCACGCCCTTACCAGCGGATGATCAGCGGCAATCGATCCGCCGGGCCGATCCCCAACGACTTTAATATCAAGCGCAATGTGGTTCTGGTCTTGCTCGCTCTCGCTGTGGCCCATTGTGCCGCGTTCTTGTCCGCTGCGGCCTTGTTCGCTGTGGCGTTGCAGGATTAAGCGCACCTGCCGCTCCAAATCAGCCAAACACTGCGCATCCGTTGAACGCATATCAATGAGCATTTCGGCGTGCGACGCGATCGTATTGACCGACGTACCGCCTGAAATTACCCCGACATTATAGCTGGTCCGTGGATCGGCAGGCACCTCGAGTCGCGCGATATCGGAAATCATATGCCCCATGGCATGGATCGCACTGGCAGCACCAAAGTCTTCCCAGCTATGCCCGCCCGCCGCAGAAACCCCGACTTGCAGACGACGACTGGCAATGCCGGTATGGGTGATCATGCCGAAATGCGTATCAATGGCAATAACCATGTCTATTTCAGAACCGAAGCACTTAAAAGCTTGCTTCATACCGCGCAGATCCCCAAGACCTTCTTCCCCGGCGGTGGCCACAATCAATAAGCGGCCGCGCAGCGGTGTCTGCAATGCCCGCAAACCTTTAACCAGCTGAATCAGCGCAGCCAGGCCGGCAGAGTCATCCCAAATACCCGGCGCATGTAGTTCATGCCTGACCCGTTTCACGGTTACATCTGTTTCCGCCGGAAAAACAGTATCAAGGTGCGCGGTTACCATTAAGGTTGGCCCAGGTTGCTGCCAGCTAATTTGCGCATAGACATTGGGCATCTCGTCAATTGAGACGTTCTCTGCGCCAGCCTCCTGCAGGCGGCGCGCGACATAGCGCGCCCGCTCCAGCTCCTGAAACGGCGGTGCCGCCACCTCGCAAACCGCAATGTTTTCGGCGATTATATCTTCCAGATGCGCCTGATAATAAGTACGTAATTGTGTCAGCAATTGCTGATCAATGGTTGTCATATTACACGTCCCTTTTTCTTAGCATCGCCGTCCAGGCCGGCCCCGATCGCCACGCCCAGACTCAAGCCGATCCCCAAACCCGTTGGCAGATTGTCAAATATGCTCATTCCGAAGATCAAGCCCAATGACATGCCCAGCGCAATATATGTTCCGATGTAATAGCCATCTGGGATTAACTGATGCTCCTTTTCCAAATGGGTCGTAATATCCTGTGCCAACAAGCTTAACGCCTTATAATCCGACCGTTCCAGTTGCTCAAAGCGTTCCGTCAGCCCTTGAAGGAGCCCTGTCAGTTTAACTACATAGTCCTGACACCCCAGACACCCGGAAAACTCCACCAGGCGGGCCACGAGGCGCTCAACCTTTGGCAATTCGAGCTTCTTGGCACCAGCACTATCAACGCCGGCCTTTTCTTTGAGTTCCGCGAAGACGCTCCGCAATTTGTCAATCTGTTGCTGCTCCACCATTTTGGCCACCTCCATAAAAGCTTTTGATCTCAAGACGATTATTAGTGAAGGCTGGCCAATTATCCTGCTAAAACACTTTCCGCGACTTGTTGGCATAGTATAAGGCCTTCGCGGAATCAAAGATCGTAATCGCCGGGATAATGATCCATAATGCGATCTTCACGCCGCCCGGGATCTGCGTAACGATCCTTGCTGCATCTGCCGGGATATTCTGGAGCGCCAAAGCGATAGCATCCTGATTAATCAGATTAGTGCTTCCCATTAGCATAAAAATGACCACCACGACAAGAATATTGGCAGCCAAATTGAAGATCGCCGCGGCCCAGCTCCAATAACCGTAAATCAGCTTATAGACCTGGACAATGATCTGCACTGCCAGGACCAGATTGAGGTAAGGCAAATAGGTCAGATATACATCCATATTGAACAGCGGCGCGCTAACTTTCACGCCATTGATATTAATGGTGATATCAGATAAGTGCGGAAAATAGTTGATCAGCATTACAAAAATAAAGCTAAAAACTAGCCCAACGATAATTCCAGTCTTGCCAAATTCCGCTTGGTCTTGGGGAATATCGGGCAAGTCCTCTGGATCCCATTCCCGGTTCATTTTGTCAAAAAAATCCTTATTGACCTGCCGCTCCAGTTGCCGCTCCAGTGCTACGAAAAGCAGCGTCACTGCGCCAACTGCTCCCACCACGGCCGACAATAGCTCACCCAGTAACGTGCCAGCAAAGGCATACGGGTTCGCCACACCATTACTTACGGCATCCACTATGCTAGCCACCAGCACGCCAAAGAGGGAAACTATCACAGCCAATTTCAGCACAAACAGGAATTTATCATAAAACTGCGGACCGATTAAGTAGTCCTCACGATCCAGATATTTATTAGCTAGCACACGCGGGTTACCCAATTCCTTGAGAACGGCCTTTTCGGTTTCAAGACTATAGCCGCCTTTTTCTTCGATCATGTCCTCAATCAGGCTTCTGATTTCGCGCTCAATGTCAACTCTCTGGCCTTCCGGTAGCCTATTCTTTACCGCATGCAAGTACTTTTCAGTCAGTTTCATTATTCTCACTCCCAGTCAATCGTGTAATACTACGATACAAATTCTCGAACTCTGCAAGCAGGCTTTGATAGACATCCTGCCCCAGCGCGCTTATTTTGTAATACTTGCGCGGCCTGGATTCGGAAGTGTCCCAGCTTGATTCCAGCAAGCCCTGGTTTTCAAGGCGGCGCAGCAGCGGATACAGCGTGTCGGCTTCAATGTTAAATCCTTTTTCAGAAAGACTGTTAACGAGATTATAGCCGTATGCCTGATCCTGCAGCTGACTCAAAACGCTGATGACAATTGTGCCCCGCCTGAGTTCACGCACCATGTTGTCGATCAACTCAACTTTTTTAGTTTCCATAGCATCCTCCTAACCTCCTCAGGCATATTATACTGTACATAACCCACTATCGTCAATATATCATTATTAATTTCTAATCAATATTTGATCATTAATTTGTTTGAGCCCATCTGCCCGCCCTCGTCTTGCCCAGAAAATTGCAGAATATTCCATGGCCAGGTCGGGAACTTATCCGCAAATCTGCTGTTAGAATACTGAATACCCCCTTTTTATTTTGGGCGGTTCTCTGTCATCACAAACGGACGCCATGTCCCGTTTTGTTACTCTGCAGCAGAAGAAAAGACAGAAGGTGTGTGGCACAATTGACCAAAAAAACGGCGCTGACATTAATTATTTCATTAATTATCGCGCTGGCACTAATACCTGGCGTATTCATGCTTGCCAAGGTCCTGAGAAAAGTAGAGGCATATGACTTTATAGTCAACAATGAGCTTTGGTTTACCATAGCCGCAGAGGAGAAAACAACTTGCGAGCAAATGCTGGCTGAATATCAGCAGCAATACTTAGCTGATGTTGATCAGGATGCGCAAATTAAGAATGTCTATTTCCTGCAAAAAGTAGAATTTAGAGAGACTGAAGTTCAGCCCGAGGAATTGGATCCTCTGACCTATGCTCAAGAGCGGATTTATGCCATCAATGAGGAAACGCAACGCATTGAGGTTCAAGATGGAGATAATCTTTGGGATTTGACCAAAACGCACCATCTCGAGCTTGGCGAGCTGGAAATCCTGAATCCGGATCTCGACCCGGACAAGATCTACCCCGGCGATTCGCTGGTGATCAAACCGGTGGATCCGGTCTTGGACGTAATTGTGGAGCTGGAAAATACGGTGGCTGAATCAATCGGCTTTAGAGTGGAATACCGCAAAGATAATACCATGTATACCAGTCAAAGGAAGATTATCAAAGAAGGTATTGAAGGGGAAAAGGAAGTTGTCTACGACATCACGATGCTGAATGGCTATCAGCACTCTCTGAATGTCAAGTCGGAGACGGTTACCAGGCAACCGGTGAATGCCCAGGTGCGCATTGGCACCAAAACGACGGTGTCGCGCGGCGGATCCGCTAATTATGGCGTAGTCAACGGAAAGAGAATCTCCAGCCTTTTTGGCAATCGGATTCATCCCATCACCGGGCGTAAAACGTATCATGAGGGCCTGGACATTGCCGCAAATCATGGCAACTCCGTCTATGTCTACACCAGCGGTACTGTGGTGCAGGCGGGTTGGAATGGCGGCTACGGTCTGTCGGTTCTGGTAGACCATGGAGGCGGACTAAAGACCAGATACGCCCATTTATCAAAGATTAGTGTCAAGGTCGGTCAAAAAGTAAAGACTGGCAATAAAGTCGGAGCAATTGGTTCAACAGGTAACAGCACCGGCCCGCATCTGCATTTCGAAGTGATCAGGAACGGCCAACCCGTGAATCCGCTGAATTATATTTAGGGACTAAAAGCCAAAGGCGGCCGCATTCCGACGCTATTCGTCCAACCGCTTCAGCAACATCCCACCGTCTCGGCCCGGGCTTACCCCCGTGCTGAGGCGGTTTTTGTTCCTTTATCTCCATACTTGTTGAGGCGCGGATCTGATTCGATGCGATTGATGGTGGCCCGAATCAGCTTAGCCGGTCCATGGCAAGCGGCGATCCTAACCACCAACGGCTGTGAAGCCTTTGCCGGCTTTGGCACTTCAGCCGACCCTAGCATTTCCACCGGCTCCAGTAACAGAAAATCGCCAGTGTTCATTGTGATTTCATTCACCTGCGCTGCGCCTACATAGCAATAAAATGCCTCTGTTGCCCCATCAGTTACCGTCCCTGCACCCGTTGCCGCCATTGCGCCCGTTCTTTCGCCGTCTGCCAAGGAAAGAGCCTGCAAACGACCTTGCCACCCGGCCGCCAGCATCAAATTGAAGTCCTGTCCCATGCCTGCGCAGTGCGTAATCCAATTGCCGCTGAAAGCGTCCTGTTCAAAAGGCCTCAACGTAACCTGATGGTGACCAGCGTGGGTCAGTTGCATGCTGCCATTCAACACCATCAGCAGACGATGCCAACCCGGCAGTGCGGTAAAAGTGGACTCCGCCGCCGCGACTAGTGCCGTACTAAGGCGCCACTGAAAATTGCGTGCCGCGTAGCTGGAGCCTTCCGGAAAAACGGCCAGTTCAGTGGTAGTTCCTCCGGGCCAAGTGGTTGTCTTTTGTGCTGTTTTAGGTATCAGCTTGTGTAGATAGACCATTGAATGTGCTCACTCCCGACTCGAAAAATAGATGAATTTACAGTACCTTGATAGGAGGTATATTTCGGGTAATTCAGAAACTATACCCAATAATAAACTGACGCCAAGGTTCATCGCGGGAGAACTGGAAAACGGCGTGAGAATGGCGGCGATGCGTTATGGCTAAGCGAAAACACTTCAAAAAATCAGCCCTTTTTATCATGTTGGTTGTTCTTTCCATTGCTGGCATCATCATATTCAAATGTATTACAGATTCTGATGCGCTGCAAGCATTTGGTGATTTGCGCGGGAGATCCATACAGAACCGCGACCTGAGCGGTTGCGAGGTCTTACACATACAGCGATTTGATGGTCTGACCAAATGGCCTGAACCAGCCAAACTCCCCGCAGGCTTTGACCCGGCCGCCATCATGGAATTGGGAAAAGATCCGGGTCTGGGTATTAGAGAGCTGCATGCACGGGGAGTTACAGGCAAAGGTGTGGGAGTGGCAATTATTGATGGCTCTTTGCGGCTCGATCACTCCGAATACGGTGACAGAATTGCTTTCTATAGGGAACCGCCCGGCTACAAAAAGCAGCCTATTTATCATGCTTCCATGGTTGTAGGCATCCTTGCTGGAAAAACCGCTGGAGTCGCGCCTGAGGCTACGATCCATTATTTCGGGGGACATCTTGATAACGCAGATAACATACCACCCATTATCCGGGAGATCATCGCCTACAACAAAGAGCTCCCCGACAGTGACAAGATTCGCGTAATCTCAATCTCTATGGGCTGCGCACTGCCAAATTGGATGGAGGCCATCGCAGAAGCTGCTGAAAATGGGATTACGGTCGTAACCACTGCAGATCTGCTGAATGAACTCCGCTTAAGTGGTATCCAGTGCCCTTTAGGGAAAGACCGCAATGATCCGGTTAGTTATCAAGTCTGCTATTTTAAACGGGAGCAGGGAGTACAGTATGATCCAGGAGAACTCTGCGTTCCCATTGATAATCGTACATTTGCGGATTACCAATCAGCAGACAGCTTTATCTTTAACCCCAGTGGCGGGATGAGTGAAGGCGCTCCATACTTCGCAGGGTTGGTGGCCCTTGTCTGTCAAGTAAACCCTGACTTAACAACTGCTGAGATTCTGAAGTTCTGCCAGCAGAGCGCCACTCCCTTTGGTCAGGCGTTTATTGTCAATCCAGTTGAACTGATCCGGCTGGCGGAGGTTACCATTCCACGTCAAACTCTCGATTCTTATAATAATAACGGCGGTCTTCTTCCGTAATAGCGCGGATTACCTTACAAGGATTGCCGGCGGCGATCACATTGTCGGGAATATCCTTCACGACTACGCTGCCGGAACCGATCACCGCATTATTACCGATGCGGACGCCTGGATTAACGGTGACACTGCCGCCCAGCCATACATTATCGCCGATAATAATCCCGATGCCGTATTCATAACCGCTATTGCGTGCTTCGGGATGAACTGGATGCCCCGCAGCCAGAAGCGAGACATTGGGTCCGAACATCACGTTATCACCAATAATGACTTTGGCAGTGTCCAGGATAATGCAGTGGTAGTTGGCAAAAAAATAGTCGCCAACCTCAATATTGGTGCCATAATCGCAATGGAATGGCGCTTCAATATGGACGTCAACCCCGGCCTTACCCAGAATAGCACGCAGCAGATGCTCTCGTTGCACTTTGTCATCCGGTGGACAGAGGTTGAATTGATAGATTTTCTTTTTGGTCTGTAGACGCTCTTCCGCCAAGCCATCCATCCAGGCACGATATGGCAACTCTGCCAGCATGCGCTCTCTTTCATTCATTCCAGAGACCCCTTTTTCGATACTTCAGTCCGCCATCAGCCCTGCGAGCTCCATACGTTCTTCACACTGCCGCCTACGGAAACTACTCATCCATGCAGTAACATGCCTATAAAAGTGGTATAATTAAATTTAGGCGTGACAATTGATAAGACCTCTTTCTGAAATGGTCTTTTTAGCTGATACCGATAGCTTTATTATAAGGAGATATGCGAATTGGTAATCATTAAATCCCCGCAGCAAATTGAGCTGATGCAGGCGGCCGCTAAGGTTCTCGTGGCCTGCCACCGTGAACTACGTAAAAAGGTTCGCCCTGGCGTTACCACGCTACAACTTGATCAGTTCGTCGAAGAATTCATCAAATCGCATGGTGCAACCCCGGAGCAAAAGGGTTATCATGGCTTCCCCTATTCGATCTGTGCCTCCATCGACGATGAAATTTGCCACGGATTCCCGAGTGCCGTGCCCCTCCGTAAAGGCAGTATAGTCACCATTGACATCGTTGTCAACCTCAATGGCTGGCTGGCTGATTCAGCGTGGTCCTATCAAGTAGGCAGCGTCTCAAAAGAGGCGCAAAAACTGCTCGACGTCACTAAAGAATGTCTTTACAGGGGCATTGCGCAAGCTATTCCCGGCAACCGGTTGGGTGATGTGGCCCATGCCATTCAGACTTATGCTGAAGGCCATGGTTTTTCTGTTGTGCGCGATTTCACCGGACACGGGATTGGCCGCGAAATGCATGAGGATCCACAGGTGCTCCATTTTGGCACGCCAGGTACGGGCATTAAGCTCCGTGAAGGAATGGTCTTCACTATTGAGCCGATGATTAACTCCGGTACTTATAAGCTGACTGTGGATCGCAATGGATGGACCGCGCGGACACTGGACGGCGGCCTGTCTGCGCAATATGAGCACACGATCGCCGTCACTAAGGATGGTCCGCTGGTGTTGACCGAACAGGATTAACGCGGCATGCTTTTGCGCTTGCGTTAAAAGGCCTAAATACCGCCAGACTAATAAGCCTTTAGCGCACCGCTTTCCAAGATGGCATCCACTTCCTCAAACCCCTCGGGAAACGCATAATTGTAGCGAGCAGGCAGCGCAAAAACGTATTTGCTGTTGCGCCCAAGCTCTTTAGGACCCATCGGCGCGGCACCGATATGGAATTTCTCACTCTGCAGCGCTTCCCACTGCGCCATAGTGAAGATCATAATCGGAATATCCTGCCGCGGTTTTTCAGCGGTCCACTGCGGATGTCTGATATTGAGGATCGGGCCGCTTGGCCGATTTTCCAGGGAAAGCCCTTCCCATTGCTCTGCCACGATACGATAACCTTCCCAGCCAGCCGGCAGCGCAAAACTAAAACCATAGGCGCTATTTTCATAGATGATGGCGTTGGCCTGCTGCTTCTTTTCCAGTTCTTGTGCCTGTTCCGCTGCCTGTTCCTGCGCATCCATGTCCATGACTCTGATCGTCCTGGCTTTGGCTGAAGGAGGATAAATCATGATTCTGGGATCGTCTGTAAAGGCAACTGCAACTGTGGTGCCCTCTTTCAGGTCGCTGGCCTTGAGCTCCTGATCGGTATAGCCTTTGTATATCTTAGTATTGCCATCGATAATGACGTTTGCCTGATCATAACTTCCGCGATCGGCGACATCGGCTACTACGAATATTTCACTGATTTTCTTGTTGTCTCCATAGGTCACTTGTGTGATTTTCCCCAAGACCTCAACCCTCTCGATCGCGCTGGCGGCAGCCCGAGGATCTTGCGGTGCCTGTACTTGCTCCTCTATCTGCACTTCAATGAGCGGATTCGCCAATACCGATGCTGCTAAGCTCAACAAGGAAATCGTAATAATGGCCACGATTACTTTTTTGTTTTTCATGATGTTCGTCCCTCCTGCTATTTAAGACAGCCAAATTGCGCGATAAGTTCCCTTTCCCAGTTGAACCGCAATTACGACAAAAAATGCCAGGAAGGCTCTATGATCTGAAATCGTCTGCCTGAGCCGCGTTTCTTCTTGCGACCATGCGGCTCCATCGCATAATTTGATTATTGTGCAGTTCATCATGCTTGTCCATAACTTTGGCCCACTGCCGGGTGATACGGACGCCATCTCCATCCATATCATCGCCAGCCACAACTTCGAATAGTCTGGTCTTTTCGAAATGCCAGCGCCACCAGCCGAGTGAGTGGAAATAATAAAAGTCAGGCCACCAGTTTTGCTCCATCGAGTCAGGAACCTTACCGTCAAACTCTTTTTCCGGCCCCCATGTAACCAGCCCGAACTCCCCATCGGCCCTCAACAGGTGCGCCATTTCATCAGCCAGGTAAGTGTCAGCCGTCCCAAAGAACTGAAATGAATTAATGCTGATGATAGCATCAAAGAAGTTCTTGGCATATGGCAACGCATGCGCTTCAGCGCGGATAGGAAAAACCAAGTTTTCCATCCCCGCCTGGCGGATCCGCTCCCAGTTTTCATCCGGATTAATCCAAAGATCATTGGCAAAAACCGTCACGCCGAATTCCTTCGCCAGAAAGATCGATGTCAAAGCCTTACCGCAACCCATGTCAAGCACCCTCATGCCTGGCTTCAAAGTCATGATCCGTGCCAGGGATTCAGCGAGCCAGAGACATTGGCAGCCCATCTTATTTTCAAAGATCCATTCGGGATCATACTTGGCCGCCAAAGGGTATTCTTCATCAATTAACAGTTTCATTTTGTCTTCATGCTCCAGCAATAAAGTCACTGCTCCTTTATGTTTGATGACAAGCCATAATACTCTCACCAAAATTAAATCACATAAGCACTGACAGCTATATGTCATATTTAAAAAAGCCGCCGCCCAACGGCGACAGCTTTTGAACTTTGCAGCTTCTCTCTTAATCGGCAACTGGCACCTACTTCATAAACACCGGCGCAATCCGATCAATGCGATTAGTCCAAATCCCGCCCGCATAATTTTCCGGAATCTGTTGTAAATCTTCCACTGTGTCAAAGCCCTCTGACCACTGCCCCTCACCAGCTACAATGACGAAGACTGAGCCAGCCGCTTCGATCCTTTTAATAAAACGGTGCGGCCATCCCCATAGAAAGCGGGCGTATCTCAATGGCAAGTAGAAAAAAGCGTTCTGCATTGATGCTGGCATGTAACCAGTCCATCCCAAAGCCAGATAAGAAATGAGAGCTTTCTTGGTAGTGGCGCGCGACATTACCCGCAGGTTGGGGAGTTCTTCTTTAAGGATGGCAATTGGTTCATTCCCGCCATAAACGCAGATCCGGGCCAAGCGGCCACCGAGGCGGTCGCTGTCGCGGCTCTCTGGGCCACCGGAACCAGCGGAGCCATCAGCCAGCTTCTTCAGATATTCTGCTAATAACGCGCCATCCTGCGAATCATTGTTTTTGATATGAATCAGGAATTCGCGCTCTGGAAAATAGCTCAGCACTTCATCCAACGAAGGGATCATTCCGATTGCTTTGCCGCGGAATGGATAGCTGGCCCCCTGATCAGCAGTGTACCCGTACCCGGCATCCAGCGTCTTCAGTTCCTGCATCGTATAATCCTTGACGCTGCCTTGGCCGTTGGTGCGGTACTCCAGATTGGAGTCATGAAAAACAGCGAGCTGCCCATCCTTGGTCCGCTGCACGTCAAACTCAACCATATCAGCACCCGCCAGAAAGGCCGCCTGCATCGATGGTATCGTGTTTTCCAGATAGGGATGCTCCGGCTCATAGATGCGCTGGGCAGTATTAGTATCGCCCGTGATCCCTGCCATGGGAAAATTCTGCGCCAAACCCCTGTGAGCAAGCAACAGCGGTCTTGCGTCAGCGTGCTGCGCTTGCCTGACCAAGAAAGAGCTATTATTGAGAAAGATAAAGGCCACTATTACTAGAGGAATCCATACTGTCTTTCTCCTAAAGAAATGCTTCTTTTTGGGGCCAGCCATTTCGTTACCACCCCTTGCCTCTCGACAATCCTTTTTTGGGAACACAATTTGGAACTTAGCGCATTCGTAGTTACCATTGTTTTATTTACGCAACAGCCACCAAACATCATCGCCTTCAAACCCGCAGCTGCGATAAAGCCGCTCCGGGTTGGTCACATTATCCACTTCGCCGGAGACTGTAGTAAATGCGGCTCGCTCCTTTAGCCTATTGAGCAGCTCCAGAACCAATGCCTTTCCCAGGCCGCGCCCCTGATACTCCGGCAGCACCTGAATCCATTCCAGGGATCCCTCCGGCACGCTGCCATCAAACTCGGCGATACCCAAAGCCGCCGGGACATTATGATCCATAATCCAAATCCAAAGGTTGCTTTCGAAAACCGGATACTTTGTCCAACTTTCAACCGCTTCAGGGCTCGGATGCATATCCCGGTAACATCGACCGATAAAATCCGATATTTCCGCGAACTCGACGCTGTCCGCGACGCTGTCCGCTACAACACTGCTGTCTTTGATCCAGAAACCCTCGGGCAGTGCATAAGGCGCGATGTACTGATGATCGTGTTTCAATCGAAAGTATGGCCACGCCAGACGATACTGTCTCCTATTGAGACGCGCTACTTCATCACGCGACGTATCTGAAATCGACGCATCATCGCTTGCCATATAATCACCATGAATAATCAAAAAACCAGCCCGCTCCAGCTTCTGCCGCAAAGATGGATCGTATTGGCGACTCTCATTCCACAAGACATGCAGCTCAAGCTCGTCCTGACTCCATCCCTGAAGCTCCGCCACTGCTCCGCTCTCGCTGCTTGCACCGCCCCCACTGCGCTCGTTGCCCGCTTTGCCCGCTTCACCCGCATCGCCTGCATAGCAATAAGTGCACCGCAGCCCCGGTAATCTGTCTCTGGTTTTCCAGAATGCGTTAGGCAGCACCTTACACGGGTCAGCCATATACGCTCTTTTCAGATATTTGGCAAAACACTTACTGTACTCATTTCCATTAGTTACCAACTGTCTCCACAATCCTCACATTCCCAGGTTCCTTTCAGCAAAAAGGGAAGGCGGAATACGATCAGGCTGCCCAGATGCACCCAGATCGGTGTTCGCCTAAATCTCAAATTTTTGGATCCACAATTGAGACACACAGATTCCTCTTCCGGCTCTACATTTATAATTTCCAGCGCCTCGGCAGCGTCTTTTTCGGAGACGTACACTTTCACGCCGCCGACTGCATTGGAAAGATAATTGTTTGCGCTGACCGTAAGGTCGTCAAAGACAAAGCAGGTTATGCCTGCCGCTTCCAGCCTGGTTTTGAGCAGATAGGCATCCATAGGCTGGAAGAACGCCGCTATTTTCACTAAATCATGATCATTGTTCATGTCGGATTCCCCCTTCCTCCATCATCAACTCAAGGGATTAAGAATTCAGTTACTGTCCGCCATATTTCCTAATAACTATTTACCATAAAACAGAAATTCCCTTCTGGATCGACCCTGCGATCGCTTATACTATTGATCAAAGGGGGCATCAAAATGAGTCGTGCACTACCGTCCAATCCTAACCTGAAGATTAGCTATGCAGGCAAAACCCTTAAAGATATCTGGCTGGCCGGCGGCTGCTTCTGGGGCGTGCAGGCCTACTTTGCCCGCATACCCGGCGTGGCCAATACCGCCGTGGGTTATGCCAATGGTAAGACGTCCAACCCTACCTACGAAGATGTATGTTCCGGCAGACCTGGTCATGCGGAAACGCTACACGTGCAATACGATCCGGAGCGCGTATCCCTGAGTACGCTATTACAGAATTTTTTCCGGATTATCGATCCCACCGCCCTCAACCGTCAAGGCAATGACTATGGCGTGCAGTACCGCTCCGGCATTTACTATCGCGATGCAGATGAGTTGCCATTGATTCGTTCTGTAATCGCCACCGTGCAACAGCAGATCAAGCGCCCGATTGTCACCGAAGTAAAGCCGCTGGCCAACTTCTATGCGGCGGAAGATTATCATCAAGATTATCTGGAGAAGAATCCTGGCGGATATTGTCATATCAACTTTGCAGCTCTGTCAGAGGCCGCCGAGGGCACTGATGCCACTGGCAACGCCGACACAGGATTTATGCGGATTGACCCGCACAAGTACTCCAAGCCTGATCCGGAAACACTCAAACAGGATCTTGATCCGCAGCAGTACTCCGTTACCCAGCTCAATCATACTGAGCCGCCGTTCGAAAATGGTTACTGGGATCACCATGAGCCCGGATTATACGTGGATGTCGTTACGGGCGAGCCGTTGTTCACTTCCAAGGATAAATTTGATTCCGGTTGCGGCTGGCCAAGCTTCACAAAACCGATTGACCCGGACAGCATTGTCTACCATACGGACCAGAGCCACGGTATGTCGCGCACAGAAACGCGTAGCCGCGCCGGCGACTCCCACCTGGGCCACGTTTTTGAAGACGGCCCCCGGGATAAAGGCGGATTACGCTACTGCATCAATAGTGCCGCCCTGCGCTTTATTCCCCTGGATGACATGGAAAAAGAGGGCTACGCAGCACTCATTCCCTTGGTCAAATGAGCGTCTGGGTGGCGCAGCGGCTTAACGGCGCACCTAAGCGGCTACCGGATTATGTGAATGACGTTGTTCCGGGGAACGGCCGGTTTGGGATCCTCGGCCTGAAATCCCATGGCGACTGATCCATAGATATTATGATTATCGGGGATCGACAGTTCTTTCATGAGGTTTCGGATCAATGGCATCTCGGACAATCTCGGCAGTTGGTTGAGCCAGCAGGAGCCGATCCTCAGTGAGTGCGCTGCCAGCATCATGTTGCCGATCGCCAAAGCACAATCAGCCATAGAATTCTGATTATCGATCAGATTCGATACGATTATGTAAGTCGGCGCTTCATAAAGGAAATTGGCGTGCTCGTCCTGCGCCTTTTGAATGAGCTTAACATAATAGGGGTGGGTCTCCGGCGAAAGCGACTTCAATGTTAGTCGCATAGCTTCATTTACTTTCTGCATCGTTTCCGGATCCTGAATAGCAGTAAACTTCCAGCTCTGCAAGCCCATGCCACTCGGGGCGTAACTGCCTGCCAAGAGAATGGTGTCCAGATCCTTTTCAGAGATCTGATCTTTGCGGAAAGAGCGTACACTTCTGCGAGTAAGAATATTATCCATGACAGGATTCACTATTCGATCATTCCTTTCGTTTAGTTTATAGCTATTATAATACACCTAAATAGGTTTGTAAAAACACCTTGGTGACACAGGGGGACGGTTCTTCTGTGTCATTGTCATCCAGTCCTGTCTCACTTGACAATGACACAGAAGAACCGTCCCCCTGTGACAATTATTTGCTGGCCGCCAAACCCGCCGCGATTTCGTCGAGTCCATCGCGGTCTATAATGACAATCTTGCGAGCGCCCTGGAGCTCAATAAGTCCCTGTTCCTGAAAAGATGACAACTTGCGGGACAGGGTTTCCTGTGTCATACCTAATTGGGAAGCCAGTGCGCCTTTGGTCATCGGCAGTACGATTGCGCTATCGCCACCACCAGCACCTTTTTCTTGCTCCTGAACCATCCTCAGCAAAGCTTCTGCCAGTCTCTGCTCCACCGGATGCAGGTTTATGTCCCGAATCAGATTTTCAGCTGATTCCAAACGCTTGCTCAATTCCTCGATCACTTTAAACGCAATGAGCGGATGTTTCTGCATCAGATCCTTGATCAGCGTGCCTTCGATTAGGCACAGGCTCGCTTCTTCGAGAGCTACCGCATTATCAGTCAGAGTGGCGGGGCTGAACAATGCCAACTCCCCCATGAATTCCCCCGGACCCAAAACCCGGATGACCTGCTCTTTTCCGTTAGGACTCAGTCGGAAGACTTTGACCAGTCCGCGATGCACAACATACAGCCGATCCCCCTGATCACCTTCCATATAGATCATGTCGCCCCGGGCGTATTTTTTGGCGATGGCAATCGATTCGACTTCCAACATCTCCTGCCTGCTGAGACTACTGAAGATGGGCACAATCTCAACGCAGGACGACATGTGCTCCTGATGGCACTGGCACTCCATTGGCTCCATCGGCATCGTGCTCCTTTGCCCTTGATGTCAGCCAAGCACCTCCCGGCGGCTCCTGCCTCTTGAGCCGTAGCTCAAGAGCCGGACGGCGTTGACAATGACTAGGAATACCGACAGTTCATGAATCAGCATCCCAAAGGACAAGTTAACCGTTTTTACCAAAACTCCTGCCAGCAGCAGGCCAGCCACTACTAAGGCGAAGTAAATGTTTTGCTTCATGTTTCGGACTGTCGCACGGCTCAGGCCAATAGCGTAGGATAGCTTGCGAACCTCTGCTGACATCAGCACGACATCCGCTGTTTCAATGGCCACATCGCTGCCGGCCCCGCCAATGGCGATCCCCAAATCCGCCGTAGCTAGTGCCGGAGCGTCATTGACGCCGTCGCCGACCATGGCAGTCCGCCCATATTTCTGCTGCAGTTCGCCCAGTACGCGCACCTTGTCTTCGGGCAACAGCTCGGCGTAATACTCATCCAACCCCAATTCGTCAGAAATTGCTTTGGCGGCGCGTCTGTTATCACCGGTCAGCATCACTGTTTTCTGAATCCCCAGGGATTTCAGGTTCGTAATCAGCTTAACCGCGTCTTCACGTACAGTATCGGCAATTGAGATAATGCCGAGCACCTTTTCAATATCACCGACAATCACAGCCGTCTGTCCTTGTTCCTCTTCGCTGTGTAGATAGGCTTCATATTCGCTACTGCTAATCTTGATGCCATTGGCTTCAAAAAGTTTGCGGTTACCAATCAGGTAAGCCTTCCCATCCACTTGGAAGGTGATGCCCTGGCCTGCAACAATGCCAGCACCCTCAGGTACGATATTGATCTCCCCCAGCCGGGAGGTTGCCTCACTAATAATCGCCTTGGCCAAAGGATGTTCGGAATAGGATTCCCCTATGGCGGCTAGTTTTAATAGCGCATCTTCTGCTATACCGTAAGTCTTAATGCGCCGGACCGCCGGTTTGCCAACCGTCAGGGTGCCTGTTTTATCGAAAGCGATGACTTTAAGCGTGCCCAGCTTCTCCATGTTCTCGCCGCTCTTGACCAGCACGCCATGCTTGGCACCATTCCCAATACCAGCCACAATGGAGACCGGTGCGGAAATGACCAGAGCGCCCGGGCAGGCGATCACAAGCAGCGTCAGCGCCAGGACTAAATCACGCGTAATGATGTAAAGCAGCGCCGACAGCACAATAATTGCCGGAGTATAATATCGCGAAAACTGCTCTAGCATTTTCTGCGTTTTAGCCTTTTTATCCTGAGCTTCTTCGACCATGTGCAGAATGCGGGCAAAGGTGGTGTCCTCGCCGACGCGGTCGGCCTGAATGATCAAATAGCCGGATTCAATAATAGTACCGGAAAAGACCGTTTCACCGGGCTCGCGCCCGATTGGAATGGATTCGCCGGTAATTGCCGCCTGGTTGACATAGGCCGTACCCTCTGTAATGGTACCGTCGACCGCAATCTTCTCACCTGGCTTGACGATCACGAGATCGCCCTGCACAACCTCTTCCGGACTGATTTCCAGTTCAACGCCGTCTCTTCTGACGCGCGCGATATCAGGTGCCATATCCAATAAAGCCTTGATTGAAGAACGTGTCTTTTCGATCGTGCGCGATTCCAAATAATCTCCAAACATGAACAGGAACGTTACCGCAGCAGCTTCCCAGTACTCCCCGATGATAATGGCCCCGGCAACCGCGATGGTTACCAGGGCGTCAATACCGACAATGCGATATTTCAAAGCTCCGATAGCCTTGAGAAAAATGGGGGTACCGGCGATGATCGTGGAAGTAAGCATTACGACTATGGTGACCGGCTTTAAGCCAATCGTCTTATCCAAGATAAAAGAAAGTGCTACCAGGATCCCCGACAGTATGATGCGCTGCTTTTTTGTCATTTTTGGTATTTTGGCGCTCATTGCCATACCCCCTATTCTATTGGCCTACTCCATTGAGCCGTAGGGCGATGCCAATTGATAATTACTTCTCTCCCAGCGCCTCTACTTCTCACCCAGCACATCATAGCCGAGCTGTCCGATCTTACTCTTGATGGTCTCCGAATCCGTCGCATTCTCATCAAAGGTGACCTTCACCCGGGAGGAATTAAACAGCACCTCGTACTCCTGTATACCTTCCGTTTTCTTAAGCATACCCTCGATTTTAGCTGCACAAGTGGGGCAACTCAATGTCTCCAATTGATATGTCTTGGTGGTCATTCAAAACGCCTCCTTTGTTTTCTTTGATTTCAGTATATCCTTGGTTTTACGGAATTACTTTGATCTGGATCAA
>ENA-UOOI01000075-UOOI01000075.1-fermentation-metagenome-genome-assembly--contig:-NODE-75-length-115541-cov-62.465061_pt1 | contig 115541 bp, 119 predicted proteins | sample MGYA00245779_ERZ724027 | MGnify/ENA primary metagenome ERZ724027 (study PRJEB28704, sample SAMN03018318) | fermentation metagenome | biome: anthropogenic terrestrial biome; feature: soil...
CTTCCGCTCGACTACCGTCTTCGTCGGCATACATGATGATGTCTGTATCTGGAAAGATATAGTTTTGGGCGAGGATCACGTTCACGCCGCGCGGTTGGGGTACGCTATGTTGGAGACGGGGGTTACGCCTCGCTAAGACTCTGAAATGCCTTGTAGAGGAGGTATATCCCGACCACCACCAGCCCGACCTTGATGATCGCGTCGAGGGGGTCATCGGCAGACTCCGGCTGTTCTTTTCGGATATACGACCGCAGCCGCATCTCTTCCTGAGGGGTCAGGTTTTGCCCGACCTGCGTTTTTCCAAGGAGGAGCTGCATATCGTGGAACTCGTTCGGAGTCAGTTTCATTTACGATCACCTTTGAGCATTTCAACAACGTGTATCGAACCCAATGATTGACATATCTCAATTATAGGGTTTAAATTTTTCATCTGCCCTTCAAGTTCGGTAAGTCGCCGCTCGATCGGTCTGACACACGTTGAATAGACAGTCGCACATCCGAGGATAAAACTTCCGATCCCGACGAACAATGTGACGATTAAAGAGAGATCTTCTGTCGCCATTAGTGAGGAGCTCGATTTTCAGAGATTTATGGGTATCCAAACCGTCTCGCGCCGGAACCACGTAGCAAGGGGCGCTATGCAGACTTGAAATGCAAACATGATATGCAAAACTAATTGAGTTAATACATCTTCACTTTCGCACCACGCGGTTGGGGGTTTAACAGCCTGGAGCGGTGAATATCCTACTGGGATTGCCTATGGTCCCTCGAACGTCAAAACGATGTGCGGACGTGGCCCCGGAACCCGATCATAGGCGCGACAGTGGTTTGGCACAGGAGAGCCATTGGCAGTACTCCAACGCGCGGGGGCACAGAGATGCACAGATAGACTACAACGATCCACTCGTCCGGGCGCTGTTGTCGCCAGCTATTATCGGACGGATAAAAGAAATCCTAAATGACCCTGCCTGATGGCCGGGTCTTACCATCTTACTCACGCATGTATTTTGAGTAATGAGTAATGAGTAAGAGTGAAGTTCAGAAAAAAGATGTATGGGGGTTGTTCGGTTCACACCCTCCACCCCCGCAAGATAAATGTCACATACTTAACGTTTATCCCATCGTTCGGGAAGATACTCTGTCATGATCGGAGAGAGGCGCAACTTAAAATACCGGATCAACTGGAACGAAGCACGGGAAGCGATCCTAGGTGAGAGGTTCAAAGGTCCGAAACTCCGTTTCGACCCCGACATAAAGACAAAAACCGCCTCAGATTTCTCAAAAAGAGTCAAGGAAGGCGAATACGAGTACGGGAGAAAAACCACCGAGATCTTCTCCGGCTTTCTCGATCGGTCCGCAGAGGTGCTTGAGATCGGGCCGGGGCCAGGGACGGTGACCGTCCCCCTCTCGAAACGGGTGAAAATGATCACCGCCGTCGACCTTTCGTTGAAAAATATCGCGCATCTCGAGGAGAACCTGCGCGAAGAGTCATGCGACAACGTCGACGTGATCCACAAAAACTGGCTGCGCACCGACGACGAAGCGTTGAGGGGCAGGTACGACCTTGTATTCTGCTCGCACTTCCTCTGGATGATCCCGGACCTTGAAGAGCATCTGGAGAAGATGGAGAATGCTTCCAAGAAGTACTGCGCGGTCGTGCAGCCTGCCGGGAGAGGCGATCTCGTCAAGGAAGTCTATTCGCAGATTACCGGCAGAGAGTATGCCGGTGAGTTCGAACCCGACGGCGATTATTTCGCCTACGTCATCCTCAGGGAATGGGGCAGGCTGCTGAACGTCACGCACTTCTCGTTCACCAATACAATGACTCTTGAGGAGAAAGTCCGTTCGACGGCGTCCTTCATCGGCCGGTTCGTCGAGGTCGACGAGGACGTGGCGAAACGCATCCGGGACCTGATCCTCCCGCACGCCGATGCAGACGGCACGTTCGTCGAGACAAACAACGTGGTGGTCATGTGGTGGGAGACGGCGTAACCCGGATCTCCTTCTTCGGAAAAAGCCCCTGAAAACAGTGTTCCGGCTCCACCAAAATCAGCGAAGCCGGTACGGGCTGTCAGATATCCGCACGCCGGGGAGGAGAGACCGGTCACGGGGAGGGGCCGCCCTCGTCATCCGGGCACCCCTCCTCCCCCCGGCGGCCGCACCCGACGATCCGGATCGTCTTCCCGTGCACCAGGGCGTCGGCGACCTTCCTCCGCGCCTCGTGAAGGTCGCGCCAGAGGGTCTTACGCGAGATGCCGAGGGCGAGAGCGGCCTCTTCCTGTTCGAGCCCCAGGAGGTCGACGAGCCGCAACGCCTCCACCTCCTCGGGAAGGACGATGACGACCTCATCGGGTCTCCCGCAGAGCGGGCCGAAACAGCGAAACGCTCCCCGGTCTCCGATCATCCGGCGGACCCGGGGCCGGCCGCGTCCGCGGCGACCACATCCTCCGCCGGGCTCTCTCTCGTTCATGGTATCATCTCTGGAGAAGAGCTCCGTCCCACATGCAGATAGTGCCTTCGCTCCGGCACGGGGGTCATCCCCGACCGCGTGCCCGACCGCCGCAGAAACCGCAGCCGCATCCCCACGAGATGCCGCCGCGACCGGCGCCACGAAGCACCGGCGCGGAAGACTCGCCTTCCGCCGCCGGAGGGGGAACGCACCGGCCCCGGCGGCCGCCCGTCATGGGGCCGCGACCGGAGGGTCCGGTTCCGTCAAATCCTGGCATGGTGTATCACCTCCATTTTTACACATATGAGTATAAATATATTAAATTATCTAAAGTGGACGATCGGTCTCCGCCATGTCAAGGCGACGCCATAACGCTGGCCGTTTCACGTTTAGGGACTTAAAAACACTGAGAATATTTTTCAAGGGTCTTGCGGGAGATAGGGGAGGTAGTGATGTGGATAAAATATCAATACCTGAATATATGGCCGATACTGGTGTGGGTAAGAAATTCCTGACATATGCCGCAACGTCGGAAAACAAAAATCGTTCAGGACCTCTGGCTGTCGGCGCAGAGTTTGTAATAAGCGTAGCTTCATTGCTGACGGCAGGGTATTCATACTCTTGCCCGGGCAGCAGAACGGATAAATTTGCACTCTAAATCCACTGCCATGCACTACGCGATGATCAATCAGGTAAATGATAAGTATTCGCACAGGAAGTTCATTGGATAAGTTGGGAGAACTCTTTTCTCTTCTCCTGGGGCGAAAATAGGAGAAAACAGGGAAAACTCTCCTCTCTTCTCTTCTCTGAGAGAACGAAGGAGACTACCGTCCAAGTCGGTGTAGCGGACGGCCATGCCGAGGTTGCCGTAGTCGTCCCATGCGAGTTTCGAGGCGATGCGCCAGTCCATCCACCCCGGCATTATCACCGCGTTGTTGTAGTTGCCTCTACAGCTGATCAGGTAGTGGCCCGGCGGGTACGACGCCCCGCCGTTGAACCAATGGGCGCTGGTGGACCGGAGCTGGGAGGTGGTGAGACGGAACTCCCACCACCAACCGGTCAGATCCTCTGTCGTGGTGATCCCGCTCTGGGTCTGCTGATCCCGTGAATCTTGGAACAGCCCCAGAGAAGGGGAGAACAGGAGATCGAACCTATTCGATCCCGCGCAGATCGACACGGCCGTCGATGCGGACACGATCCCCTTCCTGCAACTTTAATTTAAGGAAATACTCGCTATTGGTCTCGACCAGAACCTTGCCGAACCCGAAGTCAACGACGGCCATGTATCCCCACTCGGCCTCTGCCGGATCGTCGGGGTCGATGAGCGCATCGACACGGCCGTTGATCTCGATCAGCGGCATTGCAGGTTCCGCGTACACCTCTTGATCGGTGACGTTCTGTCTCTCCAGACGGCCCAGCATGCTCAGAACGACGTTCCGAGTCTGCCCGATCATCCCGGGCGTGCAGAGCAGGTCGTCGTCGAGGACGGAGATCCTAGTACCGTTCGTGAATTCAACACGTACGACCTGCGTATACATCTTCCCCTCGTATTCAGCGTCCGGTCGTATGGCCACGACGCGGACAGGAACCTTGAGGCTCTCTCTCAGCGATCCGTCCGGGATGCGGGGCGTCTCGGGATACGCCGTCACGAGATAGCCGGAATCGGCAACGAGCAGGTGCAGCACCCTCCCGGAAACAGGTTCGCGATACCGGTAGATGTTCTTCCCACTCGCGACGCCATCCCGCGCGCCGGTCATAATAAGATCTTTAATCTTTTCCCGGTGCACATGATACAGACTGAACGCGGAATAAAATTGATCGCTCGCCGGGGTATCGACGTAGTTGGCCACGATGTGAGCCCAGCCGCTTCCCCCCCCCGCCGTCCAGATCCCACGCACCGACGAAGTCCAGTCGGCTCGGTCCAACCCGGACGTAGTCCCCGACCCGGTAATCGGGAAAGGTGTCGCGTTCCTCGTGGCAGAGACCGACGACGATCGTACCCGGACCAACATCAACGTACAGACTTTTGTATTGTGCGTCGATATAGACGATCTCGCCAAAAAATGGAGGCTCTGACTCGACCCTTTTCACCGGCGAAGGAAGTTTTGCGACATGGGCGGCAAACGCCAGAATACCGACCGTCTTGATCGTGCCCACCATATCATCTTTACTCCGCAGATCAGGGTCGAACAGGTCAATTATCGTATCACCCTGCAGTTCGATAGAGACACTCTGGTCGAACACATGCCCGCTATACTTGTCCACTGAAACCGGAGTGTTTCTCAGGATCTTTGCTTTTATCCCACCTCGAAACATCTGCGTCACCTAGGTATATTGAACATATCCTTAACGTGGGCGGGAAAATCCGGATCTTCGAGAGATCGTGGATGCGCCGTAACGATATATCCGTTACTGCCAACCCCGACCTCCAGGAAGTGATCCGCGTCGACTCTCTTCCAGAACGTCATCGGATTATTTGTGTCCGCCAGCCCCGTCCTTGCGCCATCCATGATCAGGTTCCTTATAGCCTCTTCGCTCTCAAAGTCCTTCCCAAACGCCCCGGCGAATTGGTTTGTAGCGACCTCATCTTTATCCCAGCGGACGATGTGGTTATTCTCGATGTGTATCCACCCGCTTCCACCAACGTCATCTACTGACCCCAGGATCTTCCCGTCCGCCGCTTTCAGCGTACCATCCTCCAGCCAGATCATGGTTCCGTCCGCATGCTTGACCACCCTCTGTATCTCGGTCGGCGAGAGCCTCTTTGACCCATCGCGAACGAGATTGAGCACGTCATCGACAGTAACGCCATCCCCTGTCCTGAAGACCCTCGTCCCCAACCCCAGGAACGCCTCATCAAGCATGCCAATCTTGCCCGCATCGTTCAAACCGCTCCCCCAGATAGCTTTGGCGATAGGCACTCTGTATTCTGGCATCAGAGTAAAGAAACGGTGCGGATCGACGTACTTGGCAGCATTTTTGGCAAACGTCACACCGTCGCCGCCGCCGGGGACCAGCCCGATGAGGCAGACAAGCGCCATCTGCTTGTCTCCCCGGGCGATGTACACCCCGGCGTCCCGGATGTCGCCGAAAACGAGGATGCCGCTCAGTGACGAGCCGATCAGGTAGTAGTCGTTGTCGTGGTTCTCCTCGGCGTAGGCACCCAGAGTGAACCCGAGGACCAGTTCGGCTGCCGCACGCTGCGGGCTGTAGGCGTGCGTGCCAGCATCGAGCGGTTCGCCGTCTTTTCCATCGACCCACCCGTCACCGTCGGTATCGGGGTTGGTGGGGTCGGTCCCGTTCTCAAGTTCATAGGAGTCGGTCAGGCCGTCACGATCCGAGTCGCGCGCCAGAGGGTCGGTACCGTATTCCGTAAGTTCGAGTACGTCACTGACCCCATCCCCGTCTCCATCGACGCTGTTCGGGTCGCTCACGAGGATGAAGCAGATCTTCCCGTCGACCCAGACCATCTGCCCGGCCTCTTCGCCGTTGGTGTCGCTGGTGATGCCCGCATCATGGTTCCACATCCCGATCTTGCCGCCGGCATGCGTGATCTGGAGAACATTGCCTCTTACCGATTTCCAAAGGAGATAGCGACACCACCACCGTGGATACCGCCAAAAACAAGCACGCCACTGAGGGGGGCGTCGCTCCTAGGCCAAGAAAGGCTCCCGGGTCCGGGAAACACAGTCGGGATTGGCAATCAATCCCGTACGTGATTCTTTACGTATTCCTTCGCCGTATCAAGTACTTTCTTGAACTCAAGGACGCCGGGCGCTTCCGGCCCGGTTCCACAGACGAAGGTTCTTGAGGCGATATCAGCATAAAACCGTTCGCCGACATCCAGGATCGCATTGACGAGGTCGATCGTATCGACAGGGGTTCCGGTGGGATAGTTGGGATATTTCTTATTCATCTCCTCATACGTGGTGCGAACGTTCTCACGCAGATCGTAATCATACCGATACGCCGGACCGACATTTCTATAATGGAAATACCGGACATGGGTCCGTCCATCTCTGTGAATAAATTCAAATGCGGAAGGCTCGTCGTAGAGCTCGCTGAGATGTTGGGCATGCAACAGCATTTTCCGACTGGCCCAGAGCCAGTCGGCTAAAAGGGAGTAGATGAAGTCTCCGCGGAATCCCTCGTCACGTTTCGGCGCATCGAACCGCGTGACGACAATACCGTCGACAACGATGCGAACTCCTCCCTGAATATCATCAGGGCTCTGACGGGAAAGGGGAATATTCTCGTAAATCATGAAGTCAATGCGGACGTCAGACATTGGTCACACCTCCCATATCTCTGGTTCCCAGTATTCTACAACATTAGGCCCCTCTTTCGGGTACGATGATTTGAACTCCCCATTAGGTTTCGTAACAGTTCGCATTTCATCAATACCGTATGCATTGGGATGGTGGATGTACACCCACTCACGGCGGCCCCGCATTTTGGTACCATACCGCATGCTTTCGTCGACGAGTTGACCGAGCTCCTCCAGGGTCATGGCGTTCGGCGTGACGATTCCCGGCCTCACCTCATGCCCAAGCGGGAAGAAGGTCACTCTCATCCCCGGCTCCCCACGCTCGGTCCCGAGGACGTGCTTGTTGATGAGCTCCTCCGGGAGATCTACACCCCGGGGGCGTGACCGAACTATCTGATGGTTGACCACGTGATTCTGCACGTACTCCTTTGCCGTGTCGAGTGTTTCTTTGAACTCCGGGACACCGGGCGCTTCCGGCCCGGTTCCACAGACGAAGGTTCTTGAGGCGATATCGGCGTAAAACCGTTCACCGACGTCCAGGATCGCATTGACGAGGTCGACTGTATCGACAGGGGTTCCGGTGGGGTAGTTGGGATATTCTTTATTCCATTCCTCGTCTGTGGGAGAAACGATGTCATGCAGATCGTCGTAAAATCGATAGTTTCTAGGATCCTGGGACGACAGGTGGAAGAACCGGACATACGTCCGTCCATCATCCCGGGGAATAAATTCAAATGCGGAAGGTTCGTCAAGGAAGTCGCTGTGGTGCGGAACGTGGGACAGCATTTTCGGGATGGTGTCGAGCCAGCTGGATAAAAGGGAGTAGATGAAGTCTCCCCGGAACCCCTCATCGCGCTCCGGTGCCTCGGACCGCGTAACGACAATACCGTCGATAACGATACGAATCCCCCCCTCAATGTCATCAGCGCACCCACGGGTAAGGGAGCTATCCTTGTAAATTATGAAGTCAATATGAACTTCAGACATCGATCACACCTCTTTACATCCGCGGTTCCCTATAATCTCTAACATTAGGCCCCTTTGTCGGGTACGATGATTTGAACTCCCCGGTGGTTTTCGTAATAGTTTTCATTTCCTCAATACCGTATGCATTGGGCTGATAAATGTATACCCAGTCGCCACGGTCCAGTTTTTGGATACCGTACCGGATGCTGTCGTCGATGAGTTGATCGAGCTGTTCCCTTGTCATGGCGTTCGGCGTGACTAGCCCGGGCCTCACCTCATACCCAAGTGGGAAGAAGGTAACCTGTGTTCCCGGCCGCCCATGCTCCGTCCCGAGGACATGTTTGTTGATATAATGATTAACCTGTGAATCAGGATAAAGCACCAGCCTATCGCCCCACCTCTTACCGGATTGGATCAGGCGCAGGTCTCCATTCTTTTTGCTTTCAGAAATGATCCCTATGAGGTCGTCCGCCTGGACACCGGCGCCGGTAAGCCTTGTTCCTGAACCGGCATAGATCTCGTCGAGTGCCGCGATCTTTTCAATTTCCGTCGGACAGTTCTTCCGGATAGCTTCGACGGCAACCTCTCTGCACTCTTTTTTAAGGGCCAGTTCCGGGAATTCGGTGAACTGCCGGGCAAGTTTTCCAATATACTTCCCACCGTCACCGCCACCGGGGACCAGCCCGATGAGGCAGACAAGCGCCATCTGCTTGTCTCCCTGGGAGATGTACACCCCGGCGTCCCGGATGTCGCCGAAGACGAGGATGCCGCTCAGAACCGAACCAAACATATAGTAGACGTTGTCGTGGTTCTCCTCGGCGTAAGCGCCATAGACGGCTCCCAGCACAAGTTCTCGTCCGGCACCAAAAACGCCGTACTCGTGGGTACCGGCATCGAGCGGTTCACCCTCCTTCCCGTCGACCCACCCATCGCCGTCGGAATCGGCGTTGAACGGATCGGTTCCGATCTCAAATTCGTAATCGTCGGTCAGACCGTCGCCGTCGGTGTCCCGGGAGAGCGGGTCGGTACCGTACACGTAACATTCGAGGTAATCGGAGATCCCATCCCCGTCCCCGTCGACGCTGTTCGGATCGCTCCTGATGATGAAGAAGATCTTCCCGTCCGCAGTGACGATCATCTCGCCCGCCTCTTCGCCGTCGGAGATACCGTCACCGTCGGTATCGGGGTTGTTCGGATCGGTGGTATGTACGTTCCCAAGACAATCCCACCAGCCGAATTTCTCGAGCCAGTCGGGGATGCCGTCACCGTCGGAATCGTAATCCGAGTAGACCATCAGGGTGTAGGTCACATCGCCGTAGACGTAGTAGGGGTTGGAGTAACGGTCCCACATCGTGATCGGGCCGCCCTCGTGCTTAAGCAGCAGGGTCTGATAGGCGACCATCGGCAGGTGACTGACCGGGGTCTGGTACCCGGAATGACTGACGACCATGCCGCCGGTGGAGCCGTAGCCGTCGCCGTAGTTCTCCCATGCGGGTATCGCACCGGTGCGCCAGAGGCTGGGGACTATATACACGTTGTTGTTGTAGAGACCGACACATTGGATCACGTAGTAGCCCGCCGGGAACGACGCCCCGTCGTCGAACGACTGGTAGCCTGGGTCCTGGAGCTCGGCAGTGGTGAGGTGGACCACCCATTCCTGGCCCACCAGATCCAGCGTCGAGATGATATCATCAAGATCCATGTGGACGAGGGTGCCATCCCAGAGGACCAGCTCGTCAGCCTGGGGGTAGAAGAACAGCCCCTCCCAGATATCGGCGTCGAAGACCGCAACGGTGGCGGGGACGGAGAGGGTCGCCGAGACGGTATGGGCAACCGGATCGACGGTCGTCGCCACCGGCTCGTAGGTGCCGATCGCCGGGTTGAAGATCATGACCGAGATGTTGGTCGAGGCGTTCGCCAGCGCAGGGTCGTACGGCAGGGTCACCAGCGCCGGAGCCACGGTCTCGTTCAACTGTGGATCGGCGAACTGCAGATCGGTGACGGGGCCGACGCGCGCAGGCGTGCCGGTGTAGAGCGGCGAATCGAAGTTGTAGATCATGAGCGAGCGGGCCAGATCGCCGGCCCCGGTCACGGCGACCGTCACGCCGAGCGCGGGGTCTTCTGCGATCGAGGTGTAGACCTCTAAGCCGTCGAGGATGCCGTCCCCGTTGGTATCGGGATTGTTCGGATCGGTCCCGAGGCGGAGCTCGGAGTCGTCCAGTAACCCGTCGTCGTCGGAATCCGCAAGAAGCGGGTTGGTACCGGCCGTGATCTCGACGCTGTCGGAAAGCCCGTCGTTGTCGTTGTCGGTGAAGAGCGGATCGGTCCCGTAGAGCTGTTCCTGCAGGTTGGTGAGGCCGTCGCCGTCGAGATCTTCATCCGGGTCGGGGATACCGTTATCGTCGGTGTCGATCAGGGTGGGATCGGTCAGTAATCCGAGATAGAGGAGTTCAAAGGCGTCGGTGAGACCATCGCCATCGGTATCGGGGTTGAACGGATCGCAGCCGATCCGGTACTTCACGAAGACCGGGAGGTAGCCGTCGAGGAACTCACGGCCGTCGATGGTCCCGTCTCCGGCCAGGTCGTCGGGATACTGCGAGCAGCCGGAGTCGGGGTCGAGCGGATCGAACCCGATCGCCAGTTCAAAGGCGGCGGGCAGCAGGTCGCCGTCGAGAAGGATGGTCTCTGCGTGCGAGAGGCCGCTGGTGTCGGTGGCCGTAACGACGATGGTGTTTGCATCGGAGAGGTACACCGTCGTCGAAAAGGTGCCGTTCTGTACCGGAATAATCGAGACCGCGCCGTTGTGGTTCAATGTGACGTTTGCGATAGCGGGATCGTTGACGAGACCCGCCACCGTGATCTCCTCGTTGGAGACAGTGTCGTCGAGCGGCGATGTGATCGTGAGGAGGTTCAGAGCCGGGTGCACCGCGAAGTTAACCTCAAAGGATTCGTTGATACCATTCCCTCCCGCTACCGTGACGGTGGCGGTGTACGTTCCCTCGTCGAGGCCGTGGTTCGGCGTGACGGCGAAGGTGGCGTTACCGCCCACGCCGATGCTGCTGATCGTGGGTGCGGAAACCGTGAAATTGGCGTTGGAGAGCGTCACGTTCAGCAACCCGGTCGGCTGAACGCCGATGTTGTTCACGGTGACGGTACGGTTCGCAACAGAGGTGTAGCCAACCGTCTGGCTGGTAAAGGCGTAGATGCCGCTCTCGCTGACAGTGATACCGTAGGTCGGTGCGGCGGTCACCGTGAAGCGGACATCAAATGATTTGCCGATACCGTTACCACCCAATACCATGACGGTGGCGATGTAGGTTCCCTCACTAAGGCCGGCGACCGGCGTGACGGTGAAGGAAGTGTTTTCACCCATGCCGATGCTGCTGATCGTGGGTACGGAAACCGTGAAATTGGCGTTGGAGAGCGTCACGTTCAGCAGGCCGGTCGGCTGATTGCCGGTGTTGCTCACGGTGACGGCATGAGACGTAATGGAGCCGTATCCAGCCGTCTGGTTGGTGAAGGCATAGGTACCGGTCTCGCTGAGATCGATGCCGTAGATCGGTGCGGCGGTCACCGTGAAGCAGACGTCAAATGATTTGCTGATGCCGTTACCGCCCGATACCATGACGGTGGCGGTGTGGGTTCCCTCATTGAGGCCGACGATCGGTGTGATGGTGAAGGTGGCGTTTTCACCCACGGTGATGTTGTCGATCGAAGTTGGGGAAACCGTGAAATTGGCGTTGGAGAGCGATACGTTCAGCAACCCGGTCGGCTGATTGCCGGTGTTGTTCACGAGGATAGTAAGATCCTCGACAGGGTCGTAGCCAACCGTCTGCGTGGGGAAGGCGTGGGTGCCGCTCACGCTGAGATGGATGCTGTAGGCGGTGACCGGCTCAGGCTCGGTGACGGTGATGTAATCGGTCTTGACCTCACTGTCCGATCCTTCTATATTGGCGACCGTCAGGTTCACGGTGTAGGCACCTTGCGCTGTGTAGGTGTGGTTCGGGTTCTGCTCGACGGAGTCGACGACACCATCGTTGTCGAAGTCCCATGCCCACGACGTGACCATGCCCGTGGAAGTATCGGTGAACGGGACGTTGAGCGGTGCTTCTCCGCTGGTGACGTTGGCCGTGAAGTTTGCAACCGGCGGTTCGGTGCCTCCGAACGACTCGGTTACGGTGATGTAATCGGTCTTGACTTCACTGTCCGATCCTTCTATATTGGCGACTGTCAGGTTCACGGTGTAGTTGCCTGCCGTAGTGTAGGAGTGGATCGGGTTCTGCTCGACGGAATCGACGACGCCGTCGTTGTCGAAGTCCCACGACCAGGAGGCCGAGTTGCCGGTTGAGGTGTCGGTGAACTGAACGGCAAGAGGGGCGTCACCGATCGTAGGGGAGGCGGTGAAGTTGGCGAAGAGTCCCTCGATCGGCGGGTCGCCGCCAGACACATACTCGATCCTGACGTATCCTGGCGCACCGGCACCGCCGTAGAGGCCGGGGGCAGGATCTCCAGATTGCCATCCGTCCGGTAACCACGAGCTGGCCCACGCCATGGCGTTGAGCGTTCCCATTCGACCGCCGCCACCAGCTCCGTAGCCAAGACCGCCAAACCCATAAAACTGCGATAGATCGGAAGGATCGCCTATCCCCCAGAGGATATCCTCTTTTGGGAGCCCCCCGCGTTCCGCGATCTGGACATCCCCGAACCCGGCTTCCCCGGGTTGGCCCAATATCGAGGGCATCCACTCAGTGTTCCATGAATTGCTCCAATCGTTAAAGAGCTGAGGTTGACCTCCAGCAGCGGATATCGACCCGAACGATGATGACCCTCCGGCGCCCCCTTCCGTCGCGTAGATCCAGGCCCCATAATCTCCATAACCCCCATAATCGACATCGTCAACGATAGACCCGAACCCGGGAGTACCTCCGGCACCAACCGTAATGGAGTATTGGTTACCCGGGACCACGGGGATCGTGGTTACTATGATCTGACCTGCAAGTCCGCCGGGCCCGCCGTACCCGTCCAGACTTGGGTCCCAGGGACTTGATCCGCCACCGCCACTACCCCCACCGACCACAGTAACGCTCACGTTCGTTACGCCTACCGGGACGGTCCAGGTATGATTACCCGGGGTGGTAAACTCGACGGTGGTTACGTATTCGGTCGTTGCGTTTGCACCCACGACAGGGAAAAGTGCTGACGTAACCAGCAGTACTGCCATGAGGAGAGAGGAGAATTTTTCAATCCGGGATGTGCTCATATGCTGCCTCCATCGCGAACCGGAGGCAAAAAGCGTCGAAAGCTATCCTTAAGTAGGGGGCTACCAACGTACTTCTGCCTTCGGGTATTGTGGGGTTCCCGCTACTATGGATGGTTGAGGGGAGCCCCACACTTGTTCTCTGCTCGCCCCATGGTGGGACGCTCAGGGTTGCTCATACATTGTCAACAACTATTGGGTTACAACAAATTTAGTTGTGCAACGAATTGAAATAAATAACTTACGAAATAGATGTCACCGGAAAAACTCTCTCCCGCCGAACGGAAGACTGTACTCTGCGCGATCTATGTCTTGTGGGCCGTTTTGGGACGGAAAGAGGTCCTCCGGGCTAAAATAGCAGGAAACTCTGGGCCTGGGATCGAGTCGGATGTCGGACGGCAGGTTGCGCGAAGGCAGAAGAGACTCAGATTTTCAGTGTAAGCAGGTCCCGCAGTTTAGCTTCCGGCCAGTGGTCGTTCGGAAATACCTCCGAGTACTCGCCATCCTTCTCGAAAATTGGCGACGGTTTAGTAGTGGGTTCAGTAGTGGAATTGTCGTATACCCGAATTTTGTCACAGACATCAATCACCTGAGGAAGCAACGCCAGCGCACGGTGATAGCGTTCCCGGATCTTGCCCTCCGGCACGTCATGCCCGCCAGCGGCGACGCGTCCTCGAACCCGTGCGACGTTGATGTTCTCGTCACAGGTCAGGACGTAGATGCACTGCACCTCGTAGCCGCACTCTTTTGCCTTCTGCAACAGCAGTAGATTCCGATCGGTGGATAAAACCGTTTCAAACGAAAAATCTTCGCGACGATCCAGCAATTCGTTTCTCAGCGCATCCGCCAACTGCGCCGCTTCAAGGTCGGTCAGATCCCTCTCACGTTTCAGGTAGTCGGCGTTAACGTAGGTTTCGGTAGGCGAGTATGTTCAGATCAGTGCTACTGCTTTTGGAACTGTATTTATTAGAATGGGGTTATTTCCAGTGGAACTCTCTATAGCCCTCCAGCCACGAGGGAACCCCCCTTTAAGACCCCTCCAGCAGACCATTAACCATACCAAAGTATGGCCATAAGAGAAAAAGAGAAAGGAGAAAAAAATGGTGAAAGAACGAAAATCCACTCAAAACCGCATCACAAGGCACATTACCCTGAGTCCTGAGACTGACGAATTTCTGAGAAACAGAGTCACAAATGCGTCTAGATTTATCTAAGGGATGATAGAAAGCGCTTAAAATGGTATTCTAGCCACAATAATGACCTTTTCACCAATTCAACCCAAAAACAATGGGCTCGTTGAGATTCGAACTCAGGACCTCCGCCATGTCAAGGCGACGCCATAACCGCCGGGACCACAGGGCCACGGTCTCAGAACCCTCCGGAAACCTCTTTCCTCTGGAAGTACCATACTATCCCTGTGAATCTCGCCGGGAACCTCTCCCCTCCTGCCCGCATCGCGATCATCGGGGCCGCGATCGTCATCGTGCTCGCGGGAGTCCGGGCAGCAACACCGATCTTCGGCCCGCTCCTCGTCGCCGTCTTCTTCGCCATGATCACCGCGCCCGTCATGGTCTGGCTGACCCGTCGGGGAGTACCCCCGGTCCTCGCCGCCGGGACGGTGGTCGCGGGGCTCATCGGGCTATTCGTCGGAGTGATCATCTTTCTCGGCGCAGCCCTCGCCGGGTTTATCCGCTCCCTGCCGCAGTACCGGGAGAGCCTCGAAGCACAGGCGGCCGTACTCGCCGACTACGGCATCGACTTCGCCGGCATCAGGATATGGGACTACGTCGACCAGGGGTTCCTGATCCAGCAGGCGGCCGGGATTGCCCGGCAGATCGGGGGCACCGCCGTCGACGCCTTCCTCATCTTCGTCGGGATCGGGTTCCTCCTCATCGAGGCGCCCCGGCTTGCGGCGGCCCTCGCGCGGTACCTGGGGCCGGATAGTTCCCCCTACCGGCACCTCTCGCAGTCGGGCCGGCTTCTCATCAATTACGTGGTGGTCAGAACGAAGGTGAACCTGGTCACCGGCGTCGGGACCGGGCTCTTTCTCACCCTCCTCGGGGTCGACTTCGCGGTGCTCTGGGGCTTTATCGCCTTCGTCCTGAGTTACGTCCCTTACATCGGCCTCGTTGCAGCCGCCATCCCGCCCACCCTCCTCGCTCTCATTGAATTCGGGCCGGCGGGGGCCGTGGCCGTCATCGTCGCCGTCGCCCTCATCGACGCCGCCGCCGAAAACCTCGTCCTCCCTCGCATGGCCGGGCGGGAACTCAACCTCTCGCCGTTCGTCGTCCTCTTCTCCGTCGTCTTCTGGGGATTCATCCTCGGGGCGGTCGGGGTCTTCCTCGCCATCCCGCTGACGATCGCGGTGAAACTCTTCCTCGAGAGCTGGGAAGAGACCCGGTGGATCGGCGAACTGATGGGCTCCGGGGACCGGCGGGAGTAACGGCCGGGCAATCGGCCCCGACATTACATCAGCCGTATTTTCGGCGAATACCAATAGCAGAAAGGCATCCGTGAACCTCCGGATCGTCCCTCACCCACGACAGAGAGAGTATGTCCCGGGAGAATTTCGGAAGAATAATCCCCGGTAAACGCGGATATAACAGGATACAGGTTCTCATTTTCCCAGTTCGAGGCTAAAGGGCCCGGGAGTGGTGGAAGATGCGGAAAGTCAGGGTTACGAGGACCGGGCGGGACGGGGCAATCGAGGTCGGGTTCTTCTTCAAATCGATCGACCAGCTCCTCGACCCGGAAGACCCCTCGCCGCTCCCCGAACGGGAACTCACGGAGTTCGCCGAGGAGTACATCGCCAGTTATCTCGACGGCTACAGCATCAAGGAGATCGTCGGCATCACCATCGGCCTCCCCCAGGAATCGCTCACCCCGGATATCGTCGCGCTCCTCCCGGAGACGATCAGGCAGCACTTCTCGTTCCGTATAGCCGACCTCGACGACGACAGAAGGGTCTCCCTCCGGGAGGGCAGGATCAGTCTCGTCCTCGCCGCATTCAACGCAGGCGTTGCCATCCTCTTCGTCGTTGTCTTCGCCGGGTATCTCGACGGTCCCGTCGCCATCCTGCTCACCGGGATGATCACCATCTTAAACTGGGTGACGGCCTGGGACACCTACGAGTACTTCATCTACAACTACCGGCGCGAGATACGAAAACACCGGATCTACCAGAAACTCGCGGGTATCGATATCCAGGTCGAAGGGTGGTGACGCCGGCGGCGTAAGACGTTTACGAGACGGCGCCCCATAACCTTTGTATGAAGAGACCCGCCGGACTCTACCTCGCCTGCCTCTTCCAGGCCCTCATCGCGGCAAACGTCCTTATCGCTCTCTCGCTTCGGGACTACTCGCAGGTCTTCGGCGGCGTCATCGCGTTCGGCCTGACGCTGGTCCCCTCCGCCATCACCCGCCGGTGGAGCATCACGCTCCCCTGGGAAGTCAGCCTCCTTATCGCCCTCTCGCTCTACCTCCACATCGCCGGCGGAGTTCTCGGATACTACGATATCTACTACCCCTACTACGACAAGATCGCCCACCTCGTCTCCGGGATAACCGTCTCGGTGCTCGCCTTCGTCGCCGTCCTGCTGCTCGACCGGTTCAGCCGGCTGAACCTCTCCCGGTGGATGATCGTCGGGTTCATCATCATGGCCGCGATGGCGATGGAGGGGTTCTGGGAGATCTACGAATGGGTCTTCGACACCTTCCTCGGGACAAATCTCCAGCACGGCCTCGACGACACCATGCTCGACATGATCTTCGTCCTCGTCGGGTCGATCGGCGTTGCGCTCGCCGGGAACCGCTACCTCTCGGAGTTCTCGAAGGAAGAGATCGCCGGAAAGATGGTGGCCCCCGGTGGGCCCGGGCCGGGGTGACGGCCGGAACCTTTTTCCGACTCGCCCCGAAGAGGGGGCGCCATGCTTGAGGAGATGGAGACAGGTGCGGGAAACGTCGTCGGGTTCCGGTTCGACGGCGAAATGACGGCCAGAGACTACAACGGGACGCTCATCCCGGCGCTGAAAGAAGCGGGAGCGCACCCGACTCTCCGGATGCTCTTTTACATCGTGAACTTCCACGGCTGGAGGCCGCACGGGCACTGGGAGACCCTCCAGGACCGGCCGGAGATGGAGAGGGTCGACCGGATCGCGCTCGTCGGCGAAGAGAGATCGGAAGAATGGCTGAACCGCCTGCCGGGGCTCTTTGTGGACCTCACCGGGACCGATGTACGGCACTTCCCCGCCGACCACCTGGATGCCGCGCTCGACTGGGTACGGGAGCCGACAGAGTAAAAAGAGGCCCAAAATGAAGCCGGGTAACCCAATAGGTGCCGGAGAGGCTATCTCTCCAACGGACAGGCAACCCTTTTTCACCCCGGACGACCAACCGCTGATCAGACAACGACCCATGCACTATTATAAAGATATCATATTCCAGAAACCCCTCCCGAAGGAGATCCGCCGTCTCGGGCTGCTCCCGGCGGACCTTCACTTCCACACCCGGCACTCCGATTCGGCGACCCGCGTACGGGACGCACTGAAACTCGCGGCCCGGCAGGGGATCGGGCTCGCGATAACCGACCACAACCAGGCAAGCGGCGTCGTTGAAGCCAGGGGCCAGAAGATCAACGTCCCCCTTGTCCCGGGGATCGAGGTCAGCGCCAACGACGGCCCGCACATCCTCCTCTACTTCTACTCGGTCTCCGACCTTCTGGACTTCTACCGGCGCCACATCGAGAAGAACCGAAGGAACGGCCCGTTCACCGCGATACGCCTCAGCACCCCGGAGATCCTCGAACGCCGGGAAGACTACTCCTGCATCGCCGCCGAGGCGCACCCCTGCGGCTATGCCTTCCTGAACCGGGGGGTCGAGCGGTGCGTCGCCGGTGCATGTATCGGCGAAGAGGTCTTCTCCCGCCTCGACGCCCTCGAGGTCATCTGCGGCGGAATGGCCCGGTCCCATAACCTGAAGGCGGCCGGGCTCGCCGTCGCTCACGGTCTCGGGCGGACGGGCGGAACCGACGGCCACCTCCTCCACGAACTCGGCGGGGTCGTCACCTGCGCCGAGGCCGATACCGTGGAAGAACTTCTGGATGCCGTCCGGATGAAAAACACCGTCGTCATCGGCCGCGAACGGCCGCTTGTCGAGAAGGCGGTGATGGGGACTGCGGTCCTCCCGCACCACCTCCCCTACGCCATTCCCATCCTCCAGGCCCGCTGGGAGCAGAGCCTCCCCCGGATCAGGAAGTTCGTCCGGTCCCGGCTGAACGGGTGAGGAGCCTTACCCGAGCGGCGAAAAGAGCCGGGAGACCGACTCCTTCATCCGGACCAGACGGGACCGCGCCCGGTAGCGTTCCGGCGTGATCTCGGTGGAGACGGCAAGGTCCTCCTCGAAGACCCGCACAAGTTCGGCCCCGACGGCCGCATCGTAGAAGAAGGCGTTCGCCTCGAAGTTCAGCCGAAAACTCCGGATGTCCCAGTTCGCGCTCCCAACCGAACCCGCCTTCCCGTCGACGACAATCGTCTTTGCATGGAGAAACCCGTCGTCGTAGGTGTAGGCCCGCACCCCGGCATCCAGGAGCTCGCCGATGAAGGAGAGGGTCGCCCAGTAGACGAACGGGTGGTCGGGTTTGCAGGGAATCATGATCCGCACATCGACGCCGGAGAGCGCCGCGAGCCGCAGGGCGTCGGTGACGCTCCCATCCGGAATGAAGTAGGGCGTCTGGATGTAGACCGACTCCCGGGCGGAGTTGATCAGTTTGATGTAGCCCTCTTTTATCGGGTTCCACCGGGTATCCGGACCGCCCGAGACAATCTGGACGGGCGTCGTGCCGGGGGCGCCCGGGTCGGGAAAGTAGCGGCCATCGAGGACCAGGTTCTCGCCGGTGGTATAGTTCCAGTCGAGAAAGAACCGGAACTGGAGCATCTGGGCGCCCGATCCGGAGATCCGGATGGCGGTGTCGCGCCAGCGGCCGAGCGGCCCCTTCCCGAGGTAGGTGTCTCCGATATTGAACCCCCCGATGAACCCCATGACCCCGTCGATGACGGCGATCTTTCTGTGGTTGCGGTAGTTGACCCGATAGAAGGAGGGGAAGAAGACCCCGATCTTCCCGCCGGCGTCCGTCAGTTCGGAGAACGCCTTCCGCGACCCGCCCCCGGCCCGGGTCCCCATCGCGTCGAAGAGGAGGCGGACTTCGACGCCCGCTCGTGCCTTTTCGGCAAGGGCGTGGACGACCGCCCGACCGAGTTCATCGTTGTTGACGACGAAGTACTCCAGGTGGATATGATGGCGGGCCTCCCGGATCGCGGCAAAGAGCGCGCCGAACTTATCCTCACCCCGGGTGTAGATATCGACCCGGTTCTTCTCGGTCAGGAACGCCCGGTTGTTCCGGAGGAGGAGAATGATCGTCTCGCGAAACGCCGTCGCCTCGGGGGTGGTAAACCGGTAGCGGGGATCGGCAAACTCCCGATGCTGCTCCTCGAAGACCTCACGCAGAAAGCGGCGATCTTCCCGTTCCTTGACGACGAACATCTTCTGCCGGGCGTAGTTCTGCCCGAAGAGCAGGTAGAGGAAGAACCCGACCGGCGGCAGGAGGAAGAGGACCATCAGCCAGGCCATCGCCGCCGTCGGGTTCCTTCGCTCGAAGAAGACGATGGTGACGGCGAATATAACGTTGAGGATCAGGATAACGGCGATCGAGATTTCCAGTTCCATTCAGCCTGCCTCCCCGATGGAATCGGATATGACATTCTATCTCTCGGCGAAGTATATCCATCTGCCGGGCGGCGATTGTCAGACGAACACGGATACGAACCCGAGCGCGATGAATATGAGAAAGGTGGCGACGCCGATCCACCCGATGGTGATGAAGACGAAGGAGAGACGCCGGTCCCACTGGAGGACCCACCCGATCACGACGCTCGAGTACAGCCCGAAAGGCGGGACCACCGGGAGGATGAGGAGCGTCACCGCACCGTACCTTGCAAGGAGCGGCACTCCTTTCATCTTCTCTTCCGTGCGCTTCAGCAGGTTTCCGACCCGCGCCGACTGGAAGGCGAACGCGTCGCAGACGAAGTAGAGGGCAAGCACGGCGCCGACCTCGACCAGCGTCATGATCGTGAGGATCGCGGCGGGATGAATCCCCATTCCCACGCCGACGAAAGCGGCGTTCGCCTGGAGGATGACGGTGGACGCGATCAGGCCGAGCACCTGCGCCGTCGGGATGCCGAGCGTCAGACCGAAGATCAGGGGAAGGAGCGTGGTGAAGATGAAACCGGTTGCCACTGCTTTTGCGGCATAACGAAACCAGGTGAATACCACGGAGAGGAACATTGCACCCCGCCTTCCCGTGCCGCAGGGAGAGTTAGAGCGTATATATCTATCCTGCCCCTGTCGGACCGGGCATGTTTATATACCAAATCCGATGCTTTGATGCAGTTATGGCAACCACAACATCCGGCATCGGTATAGGCGGATTCGGTACGCCGGTTCCCCTGCCCCGGTGGCTCGTTCTGATCCAGGGCATCGTCGCCCTCGCCCTGGGCATCCTGCTCCTGGCGTATCCCGTCGGAATCCTCCTCGTTCTTACCGTGCTCCTCGGGATCTACTGGATGATCAATGGAATATTCGTCCTGGCAAGCCTTTATTCGGATAGATCGGACCAGGGGTGGAAGACAGTCGTCGGTGTTCTCGGCATTATCGCCGGCATCCTGGTCCTTGCCTATCCGCTCTACAGCACCTATCTCCTTCCGACGATTCTCGCCATCATCATCGGCGTGGAAGGGCTGATCATCGGAGCCGTCCATCTGGTACGAGGGTTCTCCGGCGCCGGCACGGGAGCGGGAGTTCTCGGCATCGTGAGCATCATCTTCGGGATCATTCTGATCGCAAACCCGTTCATCGCCGCTCTCGCTCTGGTAACGGTCCTTGCGGTCCTCGCCATCATCGGAGGAGCCCTGACAATCATCATTGCACTCCGGAGGCCTGCCTGACGAACCATTTCCACAAGGGTAAACGGAATCTCCGGCCGGTAGCCGGGGAAGCGAGGGTGCAGATACCCACTGCAGGAAGAGGGCCGTAGCCTTTTTCTCTTCAGGAACCGATAGGGGCTCCCATGCTTGATCGGATGAGGGAAAGTTCAGGACCTGTGGTCGGTTTCAGGTTCGACGGAAAACTGAGCGAGATCGAGTACGAAACCATTCTGGTCCCGGAACTCGAACGAGCGATGAACAACGATCGCCAGAACATCCGGGTTCTCTTAAAGATCGAGAGTTTCCGCAGCTGGAGGCCGGGGGAGGGCTGGGAGGCCTTCAGGCAGTGGCCCGGGATAGCGAGGGTCGACCGGATCGCAGTCGTCGGGGGAGAGCGGTGGCGGGAATGGATGAACCGTCTGCCGGGGCTCTTTGTCGGCTTCCCGGGAGTCGACGTCCGCTACTTCCCCGAAAGCCGTCTCCGGGACGCCTGGGGCTGGCTGCGGGAAGGACTTGCGGTCCTTCCGCAGGTTGCCTGAAACGTCTATATACCGCGGGCCCCAACCCATCGGTATGCACTGTCCCGTCTGCGGGCACGACTGCGTCACGGATGCCCGTGCGCTCCTCACGGAACTTCCCGGGCGTTTCGCCCCCTGTCCCGACTGCACGGGGCTTGTCTACGACAAACAGAGCCCTCCGCCCGATATCGATGCGGCGGAACCCTGCCCCTCCTGCGGGAAACGGTTCATCGACGAGGTCTTTGCCGATATCTACCGGGTGATGGTCGGCGAGGGGGACCTCTCCGGGGCCGAACCTCTCGCCGCCGCCGGGACGCCGCTCATCCACCCCGGCCATTCCCTGCAAAGGGCCCCCTACCTCCCGCCCCGGTCGCTCGTCCTCCTCTCCCGGTCGGTCGGGGACCGGGCGGCCGTCCGCCTTGTCGCCGAGGTCCCGGAAGTCCGGGGAGTCGTCCGGACGGGTGCCGGGACGCCGGGGATCAGCGATACCGACGCTGCACCCATGACGTACACCCTGCTTGCGGGCTGCGACGTCCGGGCCGACGTCTTCTCCACCCGGAGAGGACCGGTCGTCGTCTACAAACAGCAGTCGGCCCTGCACGTCGAGTTCCCCCGGGGCCGGAACGAAAAGATCCTCGCCCTCGAGCGGGAGATCGGGCGATGCCGGCCCCGGACTTTCGTCGACGCCTGCTCGGGCGCCGGCACCCTCGGGATCGCCGCCGCCCGGGCGGGCGTCCCCCACGTAATCTGCAACGACGCCTGGTACGCCGCCGCCTGCTGGACCGCCTGCAACCTTCAGGTGAACCGGGAGTCACTCGGCATCGAGGAAGTGACGATACACCGGTCCTATGACGACCTCCGGAGCCGCCCGGTTGCGCAGGACCCGCTCCTGGTCGCCACCGCCGCCGGGAGAGAAGAGGTCCACGTTTATCAGGGGGACCTCCGGCTGCTCCCGGCCGTCCTCCCGCCCGAGATCGACCTTTCCGCCCTCGACCTCTTCGAGAAGGCGGACACCGGGAAGGTCGGCCGGATCACCCGGGCCTGGCAGGCCCGGGTGGGCGGAGTTATTTTTATCCCGTAGACCATAGTACATATGGGGACTAGCCCGGGTGGCTCGGCGTCACCTGTTACCCGAAACCGTCGTTGTGCGGGGGGCGAAGTCCGGAGAAGGCCGCAGCGGCTTGCAGAATCCGTTGCATTCCGACAAAGAAGCCTCGTCCCATGAGGTCGGCGGAAAGGTATCAATGCCCCGGAGGGGGCGGCGACCTTTTGCCGCGGGTACCGGTTCAGGCCCGGAAGGGAGCAGACTCACCGTGGACGTTCGGCGCCCATGGGGTTGCGGGGTGGAGGAGGAATGCAGCGGTGAATGCCTGCGCGCACGGTCGACCGAGGACGCGTCCCCAACGGCGATCTCCATGGCAAAAGTAACGATTCTTGGGGCTACAGGGAACGTCGGCACATTTGCGGCCCACACCATATCCGAGATCCCGTACGTCAGCGAAATGCTGCTCGTCGGGAGGCCCGGACGCGAAGATTTTCTTGCGGGCTGCTGCCGTGACCTTTCCGATTCGTTTGCCGCGCGAGGAACCCACGTCAGGCTCTCGTACAGCACCCGTCTTGCCGACGCAGAAGGCTCAGATATCATCATATGCACAGCGGGAGTGCCTCGTCGGCCCGGTCAGGACAGGAACGACCTCGCCTTCGAGAACGCGAAGATCATCGCCGAGACCGCCGAGACCGTCAGCCGGTCTTCGCCCGATGCCATCCTCTTTCTGGTGACAAACCCCGTCGACGTCATGACAGCCGTTGCCCTGAAGTATTCGGGGTTCCAGCCGCAACAGGTCTTCGGCCTCGGGACGCACCTCGACTCGATGCGCTTAAAATCACTGATCGCCCGGTACTTCCGGGTCCACGTCAGTGAGGTGCATACCCGCATCATCGGCGAGCACGGCGAGAGCATGGTCCCGCTCTGGTCGGCGACGACGATCGGCGGCATCCAGATCCACAACCTGCCTACCTTCTCAGGACTGCCCGCGCAGGAGATGATCGATACGGTCAGAACGAGCGGCGAGGCGATCATCAGGGATAAAGGCTCTACCGTCTACGGGCCAGGAGAAGCAATTGCAACCCTCGTCCGGACTATCCTCGGGGACGAGAACCGGATCCTCACCGTCTCAAGTTACATCACAAGCGAGGTCCATGGGATCGGCGACGTCTGCATTGGCGTGCCCGCCCGCCTCAACCGGAACGGCGTCTTCCCGCTTCCGATCAGCCTCAAAGAGGACGAGGTCACCGGGTTTGCGGAGTCGGTCAAAAAGATCCGCAGGGTCACCGCCGAAGTGATGGAACGGCTGGAAGAAGCCCGTTAGAGCGAAAAAGTGGGTATGGGAATCCACTTATACGAGTGTGGATTCAGTGATCTCGGCGCTGCCGACACCTTCAAGATTCTGGAGCGCTGCTTCAACCTCATCGGGAGCCCCGGCTTTGTCGGGGACGACGATGGCGGCTTTCAGTGCCACGAGGCCAAAGCCTATCGGCTCTTCTCTGATATCGCTCACCGGAACGGCCGCTTTGATTGCGGATTTAAGCGCTTCAAGGTTGACGTCAGGGGACTCGGGCATTATCTTCATGATAATGGCTACGTTTCCCATCGGTTATGGCCCCCGGAACCCGCACTTCGGACATGTATAGGCTATGCTCTGCTCCCTGCACCGGTAGCACCTGTTGATCTCGTGCGCGCACGCCGGGCACGGGAACCCGGTAGAGCCGGTCTCGGCCAGCGTGGCGTTGCAGGAGGTACATCGATCTCTCGCTGTCATCGTGGTTTCCTCGAAAGTTAGCTTATCATATCGCCTCTACAACAATTAAAATCTCGGGTCGACGAGAGTCCCGGTGACGGCCTCGTCCTGGAGAGCCCGGCGGACCCGGTCGTCGTGCCTGCCGTTGATCACCCGGGCACGGATGCCGTGCTCGAAGGCGAACCGGATGAACGCGGGGTCGACCTCGTCGGCGATGAGGGAGGGATCCTCGACCCTGGAGACGAGCTTGCGGTGGTGGTGGATGCCGTCGACCGATTTGAGGAGGAGGAGATCGGTCGAGAGCCTGTCTGCGACCCAGGCGGCGATGGTGTCGGAGGTGACGTTCCAGGAGTGGGGGAGGGGATCGCTCTCCCGCATGGCGCAGTAGGGGAGGAGGACCGTCACCTCCTCCGGAAGCGTGAGCCCGGAGACTGCCGGGACGCCGTGCGAGGCGATGTACCACCCGAACTGCTCCATGCCGGCGACCGCCATCCAGTGGGCGGCGGTATCGGAGACGGCAAGACGCCGGACCAGGTCGGCGAACTTCCCGCCGCCGGGGACGATCAGCACCGGGCGGCCAACCTCCTGAAATATGCCGAGCAGGGGGACGACCCGGTCAAAGAGGCTTCCGCCCACCTTGACGACGAGCGGGGGTGCAAGCGTTGTCATATCGTTTGCTCTTTATCCGGAGGATACATAACCCTGCGTATGCGCCGGATCGCCGCTGTCACCCTGCTCCTCTGCCTCATTGCCGGCACAGCCGGCGGCATCCTGATCACCGAGTTCTGCCCGGACCCCTACCGGCCCGGCGACCCTGACGAGTACCTGGTGCTCGAAGGGGAGGGGCTGCTCGACGGGTTCGTCCTCTCGGACGGCAAAGGCGGGTTCCGGTTTCCGCCGGGGACGCGGATCGACGGGCGACTGGTGGTCGCGAAGAGCGGGCCCGCGTTCGAGCAGACCCACGGCTACCTGCCCGACTTCGAGATCGAAGGGCGGACACCGACCGTGCCGGACGTTATACCGAGCGGGAACCTCCTGATGGCGAACCAGGCCGACAAACTCCTCCTCTACCGGGGGACGACCCTCGTCCAGCAGGTTGCCTGGCCCGCCGACGTCCATCCCCGGGAAGGGCAGGTCCACTACCTCGAGGAGGGCGCCTGGGACCCGCGCCCGCTCTTCATCGGCCAGTCGCGCTTCTCCCCCGCGACCTTCGAAGACGTCGCGGTGACAGCATTCGCCGCCCCGGACTGCTCGTATAGTGTCTTCTCGGCGGCCGTCGCGTCCGCAGAGCGCGAGGTCCTCGTAAACGTCTACGAGTTCACCGACCCCGCTATGGCGGCCGACCTCATCCGTGCCCGCGAGCGCGGCGCGGCCGTGACCGTCCTCCTCGAGGGCGGGCCGGTGGGCGGCATACCGCCGGAGGAGCGGGCGATAGCCGGGAGCCTCAACCGGAGCGGTATCGTGGTCCTCTCGATGACGACGACCGATGCAGCCCACGCGAAGTACCGCTACGACCATGCGAAGTATAGCATCATCGATGGGGAGACGGTCCTTATCGGGAGCGAGAACTTCAAGCCTGGCGGCTACCCGGCGCCGGGGCTGCAGGGCAACCGCGGGTGGGGGGCGTGCCTTGAGGACCCGGGACTCGCGGCCTACTTCCGGGAGATCTTCCTCTCCGATGCCCGGGGCGGGGATATCATCCCGTTCGAGGGTACGGCGGCCGGGGTCCACGTACCCTACGCGCCCGCCTACACAGTGGAGTTCGCCCCCTGCCGGGCGGAGGGAGCGCGGGTAACCCCGGTACTCTCCCCCGACACGAGCGCCCTCATCATCCGGCTGATCGAGGGGGCGGAGAAGAGCATCGCTATCGAGCAGGCCTACATAACAAACGAGACCGGGTGCGACCTCAATCCCTTCCTCGTGACCGCGATCAACGCCTCCCGGCGAGGGGTTGCGGTGCGGGTGCTCCTCGATGCCTTCTGGTTCAACACCGAGGGCGACGCGGACAACGACGAGATGGTCGCGATCATCAACCGGATCGCCGCGGCCGAAGGGCTGCCGCTCGAGGCGCGGCTCGTCGACCTGGACGCGAACAACCTCGCGAAGATTCACAACAAGGGCGTCATCGTCGACGGCCGGGCGGTCCTCGTCAGCAGCATCAACTGGAACGCCAACTCACCGGCATTCAACCGGGAAGCGGGCGTTATCATCGAGCACCCCGATATCGCTGCCTACTACACCCGGGTCTTCGAGGACGACTGGGATGCCTCGGGTGCGGGCGGGACGGGGAGCGCTACCGGGCCGGACCGGCTCAAAATCGTGGCAGCGGCGTGCATACTCGCCGGGCTTCTCGGGCTCTACGCCTACCGGCGGGGGCGAACCTGAAACCTCACCGTCTTCCGGCAAGATCGGCCGAGTGACAGACGTCGCAGATGGTGATCGTTCCTTCGCCCGAGACGATGGCGGAGACCCACCGCTCGATGACCACCTCGAGGTCACCGGGAAAGTCCTGCCGTGTAAATCCGCGTTTCCGGCTCATGTACTGGGATATCGCGGCCCGGCTGATACCGAGGCGTTTGGAGGCCTCGCTCTGGCTGATGCCGCGCTCGTTCACCAGGCGGTAGACCATCTCGGCCCGCATCTGGGGGAGCAGCCTCCGCGCGAGGGTGTCGCAGCGCATGATGTCGCAGGGAGGGAGTTCGGTCATGGTGCTGACACCATCGGGGAGTCTTTGTACTCGTAGAGGATCTGCCGGGCGTCGCGGAAGTTGAACTTCTCCACGATCATATCGTTGTCTTTGAGCCTTTTCAAGGCGTAGCGGACGGTGCGGGGGGCCAGGCTGCTGAGACGGACGAGCTCCTTGTGGGTCAGGGCGCCCCCGTCCTCGAGCAGCAGGAGGATCTTTCGGGAGGACGGGGGAAGGTTCACATCATCCATAGGGATATGTTAACGGCGTTAACATATCAAAGTGACGGAAGTTATAACCCCGGGAGCCTATAGGATATCTATGCTGGAGCGGCAGGAGAAAACGGCCCTCGCCGTGCTCGTATGCGTCGTCGGGATCGTGCTTGCGGCGCACCTCCTCTTCGACGCCGTCGCCCGGCCGCTGGTGGCGACTCCCTACTCCGAAGAGGTCCCGGACGGGGTGCTGGTCCTCCTCGAGGGAAGGGTCGAGGAGGTCAAAAAGACATCGACCGGCGGGCACCGGATCCTCACCGTCAACGGGACCACCGTCTTCCTGCCGGAGAACGTGGCTGCCGCGCTCGAGATCGGCGAGAACGAGAGCGTAACGCTCTACGGGGTCGTGCAGACCTACCGCGGGAAGCGGGAGGTGGTGGTTGCCTCCGCCGCGGATATACGGGTGCTGGAGTGACCTACTTTCTTGTGTAAAATATGTCGGCGCCGGCGGCATCCCCGAAGAGGGGCCGCCCCTGCCGGGGCTTCTTTGGGTTCGCCTCTTCCTTGATGGGCGCCGGTTCCTTCTCCGCGGGTTTCTCCGGGAGAGGTGCCGGGCTCTCGTCGCGCTTCTTCTTCCGGCCCCCTTCCACACCGGTCCCGGAGATCAGGTCTCCGTCGTTGATCCTCACTCGCGGCATACAGGAGAATTGCCGGCCCGGTATATGACACCTCTGGATCCGGCCTGCCGGCCTTCCGTGAGCCCTTCGGCAAAACGGGCCGCCTGCCGTCCCGGCCGGCTACATGAACCGCTCGAACCGGTCGCGAGGCACCCGGCAGATGGGGCAGGTCTCGGGCGGCTCGCCCCGCGCACAGAGGTAGCCGCAGACCCGGCACCGCCAGACCGGATACTTCAGGCCTCCCGGGGCCGGGCCGACCCTGGTACGCTCCTCCTTCTGCCGCTCCCGCTCCTCCGGCGGCGGCCGTCGTTCCGGGACGGGGCCGACGGCACGCATCCCGGCCTCCACGTCGGCAGTGACGTAGAGGGCGCAGTAGCAGGCGCCATAGGCAAAGAGATCAGGGTCCCGGTAGTCACAGGGGCAGATGATATCGAGGTCGTCCTCCCGGTTCCCGGAGGCGAGCCGGCAGGGGCAGGATATGTAGCCGTAGCGCCCCTGGTTCGTAAGCAGGCCCCGGACGAGGCCCCTGGTGAACTCCCGATCCGGGTTGAGATGATAGCCGCCGCCCTCCGCCTCCCGATCGAGATCGCGCACAAAGCGGTCAATCTCACCGTCGCTCACCGTGTCAGGCACCGACCGCCTCCCGGATCTCGCCTTCCTGGAACCCCACGATCACTTTTGCGTCGTCGATGACGACGGTCGGAAACGAGAGCCGCGGGTTCCACCGTTCGACCTCCCGGACTATACGGTCGCGCTCCTCGCCCGCGAGCAGGTCCACGTAGACATACGAGAACCCGACGCCGAGGTCGGCAAGGAACTCTTTTGTCCTGGCACACCAGCCGCAGGTGCTCAGGGCGTAGAGGATCACCCTGCCGCGGTCAACTCCAGGCACGTGCTGCATCTCCGTCAAGAAACTTCCTCCGTACCGATCGTCCCTGTCATGGAGGCCGAAGGTAAGTAGCTTGTCCCCGGAAGTGGGAGGGATCGGGACGGATATTTTTATCCTCTCGGGCGGGGAGAAAGGTGCAAGGCAGGATGAGATGAACGTCAGGAAATTTGCCGGAGTTGCGGCCGCACTCGTGCTCGCGGCATGGATCTGCGGCACCGCCGCCGCAGAGGAGATGACCATCGATGATATCGGGAGCGTCCCGGCCGGGAAGACGGTCACCATCAGCGGGACGACGAATATTGCACCCGGCAACCACCTGACCGTCACGGCGACGCCGGTCGGGTTCGGGCCCGCGAACAAGTCCGCACCGGCCGGAGCGGCAGGCGCATCGGGAACGGTTGTCGTAGAGGAGGGGGACACCACCGCGAACACATGGTCGTTTGCGGCGGATACCACCGGGCTTCAACCCGGCGAGTATACCGTGACCGTGGAGTGGGTCGAAGGCGACGCCGCAGCAAGCACCGCCTTCACGGTCACAGAGGCGGCGGTGGCCACCCCGGCGGAGACGGCGACGACGTCTGTCACCACAGCGCCGACGACGGTTCCGGCGACGAGCCCCACGCCGACCACCGCGGGACCGCTGGTTCCGATGACGGCGACCCTCGCGGCCGGTGTGGCCGGATGGCTGGCGCGGCGGCGGTAGGGACACGAACACTACTCATGAGGGATTCACGGGGGATTATGGTAGCGGCCCAGGATACTGGTGCAGTGATTCCAAACGAACGGACCATATCTGGCCTTCGTCCCCTCCCACCCAGAGCCCTCCTCCCCCCTCCCTCCGGGGGAAGGACGGTGCGTGGAGATACCCGGGAAAAGCCGTGCCCGGGGATGCAAACTCCCGGGCGGTGCGAAACACGATCGATGATCTCCTCCGTTGAGAGTGCCGGTAATTGAGAATCGATGCACCAGTCAACGGCAAGGAAGATGTTTTGTATAGAAGCTCCCTCTCTTTCTCATACTTTTTAATTTGCTCAGCGCATATCCTGGCTGAATCAACTCGACATTATACCTCTGCTTAAGGGTATCTCTTACCTCTCTGCGCAGTTTGTCATCTTTGGTGACGAAATACTCTGCTTTGACGAGAATTGCAGTTGTTAACAGTATTGCATCCTGGGTTTCAATCCCCTTATTGCTCAAGATCAGCCACGCAAATATCTCAGAGAAGTTATCCCCATTCTCTTCAGGCTCATCAGAGAGTGGTACAATTGCCCCGTTCTCAAATAACAGATCAAACGTACTCTGGATCCTCGCATAGATGACTTCCATACACTCTTCAGGGATATCAGGAAAGTTTCTCCCGTCACGCCAGCGGGAGATGGGCAGGCCGTTTTTGAAAAGGATTATTGTTCGCAGTTCATCCCTTATTGCAGAAAAAAGCTCGTTCAGAGCCAGATAGGAGATATAATAGGCGCATGCCGGATTTCCATGCCGTTGTGAGACAATCTCATCGATAAGTGAGATTGACGGCGAGTACCTGGTCAGATAGACCTCTCTGAACTCTTCGGATAACCCGTAGCGATCACAAAAGAGAGTTAAAATACCGCTCTTGTGCATCACCCAGGGGGCAAGGATATTCGTGTCGATACACCAGGTGTGTTGGGCGATTACGACTCCCCCTCAGGCTCTCTTTTCCGCCTTCCTTTTGGAGCTCCATAATCCCTTGATCTGCCCTGCCTCGCCGTTGACAGACGATCGTTGTCTTAACTCGTAGTACTTCCCCGTGACAGGGTTATAGATCCTTTTCTTAGCCATCGCTCTCGCATGAGTCTCTCTCATCCACCCTATTATTCATTTCGCTACCTCGATCCCCCACCATAACAGTACCCCTTCATACTTCCCGTACCCTACCGCCGGTCCACGATCCGCTTCGGGCGACCGGGTACCCGGTGAAGTTCGAGCCCACCCGGCGGTGTGATGTTGCAGAGGATACGGAGGGACCCGTCCTCGTACGCCGCCAGAAGACCCGGGGCGGACCTGAAGAGAGCGGCAAGGAACGTCTCCTCGACGGCCGCCGGGTCGACCCGGGCGGGGTCGGGGCACTCCATGCTCACCCGGAGGATAGTCTCCCCCACCTCGTCGCCGCCGTAGATGAACGCCTCGTACTCCCCGTTCAGGTAGGGCATGTTCCCGGGCTCAAAGACCGCTGCCTCCACATCCACCCGGGTGAGCAGGGCCTCCCCGATCCGGAACGTCTCCGCCTCACGCCGGGGGTAGTCGATCCGCATATGCGTCCGCCCGCACCGGCACCGCTCCCGGGAGACGACCGAACAGGTATCCTCCGTATCGTAGTTGATGAGAAGTGTCCCTGCCTTCCAGCCGGGCGCAAGAAGCGTCGTATAGACCAGCCGGCCGGTCTCACCGTCCCGGACGAACCGTTCCATCCGGGGATCGTAGAGGTCGAAGTGGACCAGGTCCTCGGGGACGTGGAGCCCGGCTTGGCGCGTGCACTCGCCGCACATCGTTCCCTCGGTGCTCCCGTAGGTGTTATAGACCGGGCAGCCCCAGACCTCCTCCAGGTAACTCCGGGACTCCGGGGCGAAGCTCTCGCCGCCGACGACGAGGCGCGTGACGCCGACCTCCCGCGGCGGGATCCCTTCCGCCTCCATGCGGCGGGCGAGCCGGAGGAGTTTGAAGACGCTCCCGATCACGGCCGTCGGGCGGTAGTGCGTCATCACCCGGACCGGGAAGGTGCACTTCCCCTCCGGGATGACCGTCACCCCGATCTCCCGGGCGGCAAGCGTCATGGTGTTTGCACCGACGTTCATACCGTAGGAGGTGCAGACCACCACCCGGTCGCCGGGCAAAAACCCCTGCGAGACGAAGAGCCGGGCGTACTTCCCGGCATACCGCTCCCAGTCCTCCCAGGTGAGGAAGAAACTCTTCGGGACCCCGCTCGTCCCGGAGGTCTCGTTGACCGTGAAGACCGCCTCCCAGGGGACGCTCTTAAAGCAGAACTCGGTGGTCTGCGGGGGCTGGTAGCGCCGGATCGTCGCCCCGGAAATAATGGGGAGGTCGCGGAGGTCCTCGTGCTCCCGGATCGCCTCCGGGCGGACGTTGTGCCGCTCAAACCACCGGCGGTAGAAGGGAGAATGTTCGTTCGCGTACAGGACGGTCGAGCGGACCCGTTCGTCGATGAGCGCGTCGAGATCCGGACGGGTAAGCGTCTCCACCACCCGGTCATGATACCGGTCGTCTGCCATCCGGCCGTGATGGACCCCCGGGGTAAAAAAAGGTGCCGGGGCTCAGATCGCCCAGGCGGGAAGGTCCGGGGAGATCCCGAGCGCCCAGAGGACGACCGTGAAGAGGAAGAACACCCAGAGCGCGACGCCGATGAGGTTGAGCCCCCAGCCGGACCCGAGAAGGTCTCTCGCGGTGACGTAGCCGCTCCCGTAGGCGACGGCGTTTGGGGGGGTGGCGACCGGGAGCATGAACGCCATCGAGGCGCAGACCGCCGCAGTCATCATCAGTATGATCGGATTGACGCCCACGCTGAGGGCCGTGGCCGCCATGATCGGCATCAGGACGGCGGCCATGGCGGTGTTCGAGGTGATCTCGGTCGCAAACGAGACCGCCAGAGCCACCACGAGGACCAGGATGACGATCGGGAGCCCATGAATAAGGGTGAGGGACTCGACGATCGTCGCGGCAAGCCCGCTCTGGATGAACCCGTTCGAGAGGGCGATGCCACCGCCGAAGAGGAGCAGGATGCCCCACGGTATCTTCACCGCCCACTCCCAGTCCATGGTGAAGATGCCCTCCTTCCGGTCGACCGGGAGGACAAAGAGGAGGAGTGCCCCAAAGATAGCGATGGTGGAGTCTTTGATACCCGGGAAGAAGATGTCGAGGCCCGGTATGATGATACCGCCAATCTCCTTTGTCTGCGCAAATATCCAGGCAAGAGCAGTCAGGGCGAAGACAATGAGCGTCCACCGTTCCCCCGTTGATACAGATCCGAGTTTCGCGAGTTCCTCCCGGATGATCCCCCGGGCGCTCGGGAGGGTTGCCGCCATCCGGCGATAGGGGACGAAGGTAAGCCAGACCCAGGCGAGGAAGAGGAATACGGCGGCGAACGGGACGCCGAACTTCATCCAGGTGAAGAAGTCGATGGCGGGCGCGGCAGGAAAGATCGTCGCGAGCTGGGATATGAATATACCGTTTGGGGGCGTGCCGATGATCGTGGCGATGCCCCCGATACTCGCGGCGTAGGGAATGGATATGACCAGGCACCGGGCGAGCGCCTGCTCTTCTCCGTTGAGGCTCTCGAGCGCCCGGTCGGTCCCGGGGATGATCGTCAGGATGATCGCGACCGCGATCGGGATCATCATCATCGTGGTGGCGGTGTTCGAGATCCACATCGAGAGGAACGCTGTGGCGACCATGAACCCGAGCACCAGGCGTTTCGGGCTCGTCCCCACAACCCGGATGATATGGAGGGCGATGCGCCTGTGCAGACCCCACCGTTGCATCGACATCGCTATGATAAACCCGCCGAGGAAGAGGAAGATCACCTCGTTGCCGTAGGAGACCGCCACCTCCACCGGGGAGAGAACCCCGAGTGCCGGGAAGAGGACCAGCGGGAGCAGGGCGGTCGCCTCCAGGGGGATGACACCCGAAACCCAGAAGAGGATCATAAGGACGGTCACTGCCGCAACGGACTTCGCCTCAGGCGCAAGGAGGGCAGGGTCGATGGGGATCGCCAGGACCGCGAAGAAGACGAGGAGTGACGCAACGATGAAGGCGACCTTTTTCATCCTCAAACCTGGGAGAAGAAATTATTTAAGCGTGCGGAATTGAAATCGCACGGGACTGGAGTGGCGGGAGTCGGAACGGGCCGTCTCACCACGGCAAGTGCCATCAGGTCGGGCTCACCGCACCCATACGCCAGGGGCGGGCGGGGCCCGGGGCTGCACCAACCTATATCTACAGGATCAGCACACGGGATACCATGGCACCAGATTGGATCCGCAGGCGAGGTCTCCCGGTCCTCCTCCTGGCCGTCTGCTTCCTCGCCCTCTGTGCGGGGCAGGCAGAGGCCCGCGGCCCGGCGATCAGCGACATCCAGCCCTACGACACGATCTTCGTCTACGAAGAGGGGCTCAACCTCTCGCAACTCCGCAACGCGACCACGGATAACCCTGTTGTGGCGCTCCAGAAGTATCAGGACGACAACCCCAGAAAATCGCTCATAAAGAGTATCCCGGTCGTCGACGACACCAACTTCGAGGTGCAGGACCTGCTCGTGGGCCACGAGTACGGGACCTACTACGCCTTCAACCCCACTGACGGCACGACGGCGCTCGTTATGATCCGCGAACCACGGGTCTTCCTTGACGTTGTGCTCGCAAACCCCTACCACAACGAGCCCCTGGCCGGACTCTCCGTCTCCGAGAACACCCGGATAGCGTTCCGGATAGCCTCCCCCGACGTCGGGGCCATCTACCAGGCTGGCGGTGTCTACCCGGCGACGGTCGATATCGTGCTCACCCATCCGGGCGGCGCGGAGAGCACCGTCATCAGCGGGCTTAACTTCGCCGGATTGAACGTCAGTTCGACCCGGTTCTACACCGACGACCCCGGCAGGCCCGGCGCAATCCCGCTCTCCGGCCTCCGTGATCCGGGGACCTACACCGTCCGGGCCGAGTGGAGGACGCCGGAAGCCTTCGACGCCTACGCCCCCAACTCGGAGCCCGTAACGTTCACGGTCGGGAATCGGGTCGGTGTCGAGACCGGGACGCCGACGCCTGCCGTGACCGCGACGGCCACGCCGACGGTAACCGTGGCACCGACGACCGTGACGGCGACCGCAACAGTGACGGTGACGACCACAGAGACAGCCACGCCGAATGCGACCGCGACGACGGCGCCGGCAACCCCCACGCCGACCGCGGCGCCGCTCCCGGTCGCTGCAGTCGTCGGGGCGCTCGGTCTCGCCGTCATCCTCGCCGGCAGGCGCCGGTAAGGGAATTCAGCAGGACCGGCAGCCGCAGCCACCGGCCGCGTCCCGGATACGGCGGAGGGCGGCGGCCGCCCACTTCGCGACGCCCGGGTCGCCGTCCTCGAGCGCCGAGATGAGCGCCGGGACCGCTGTTGTGTCCCCGATGATCCCGAGGGTGTAGGCCGCCCACATCCGGAGGCGGGGGTTGGGGTCACCGAGCGCGGAGAGAAGCCCCGGGAAGGCGGCCGGGCCGAGGGCGGCGAGGGCCTCTGCCGCCGCCATCCGGTCAGTGCTCTCACCGTCGCGGAGGACCCCCATCAGGCCGGCGACAGCGTTACTCTTCTCCATCCCCGCACCCCGGTCCGACGCCGATCTTCTTCTGCCGCCACGATCACCACGTTCTTCCGTTCGCCGACCATAACATCCATTCCAGGCCTCCAACCCGGCACGAGTGCCGCAGGGCTGATGGCCATACTGCTCTTGGTGCCCGGAGGGAAAAACGATCGGTTTTATGCCGGGCTCCGGCCTTCCAAAAAGAGTGTTAGTGGTTCTGCCGGTAGCAGTCCCAGGCATCGACCGCGGTGCCGTTTGCAAAGATGCAGACACCGTACTCGCTGCCGTCGGGGTTCTTCCGGGTCTCGTAGGTGTGGCCCTGCTCCAGGCACCAGACCGCGGCCGGGTCGGCCATGCCGACACTTCCGCCACAACTTGAACAGGCCCATGGGATAGCGATGATATCGACCGGAACCCCCCACTGCTGGATGGTCACGGTATCGCGCGCGATCTTCCCGGCGAAGGTGATCCGCATCCCGTCGACGCGGTAGCGCTCCTCAAGCCCGAGCGGGAGGTAGCGCCCGCCGTCATCGGCGATAATGCCGTAGAACCCGCCCTCGAGATCGATGTAAGTGACCGTCCCGTTTGCCGCGACGAACGTCGCGTTTCCTGCCCTATCGATGGCAAGAACCTCAACCGGGGTTCCCTCCTGCTCGACGGTCATGACATCCTCCTTCACCTCTGCGACGAACGTCACGTTCAGGCCGTCGACCAGCCATGCCTCATCCAGGCCGAGCGGGAGAAAGCGTCTCCCGTCGTCGGCGACGATGTCGTAGAACCCGCCCTCGAGGTCGATGTAGGTGATGGTCCCGTTCCCGGAGACGAGCCGGACGCCGCCGATGGGTTCGATGGTCCGGATCTTCACCTGGGTTCCCCACATATGGAATCCCAGAGTGTCTTCTTCCAGATCGGCACAGAACTGCACGGAAAGACCGTCGATCCGGTACTCCTCCGGGAGGTTCACGGGAAGGTAGTTCATGCCGTCTTCCGCGATGATACCATAAAATCCGCCTTCAAGGTCGATGTAGGTGACCGTTCCGTTCGTCGCAACCGTGCGGCGGGTGTCGCCCTTCTCTATGCTGACGATATCGACCGGCGCTCCCCATTGCTGGATGGTCGCCGTCTCGTTCGCGATATCGACGACGAACGTGACCCGGAGGCCGTCGGCCCGGAAGTCTGCCGGGAGGTTTCGCGGGAGGTAACGCTCGCCGTCATCCGCGACGATACCGTAGAACCCGCCTTCGAGATCGACGTAGGTGACCGTCCCGTTCCCGGATATGCGGTCGGCAGGGCCGTCCTCCCCCCCGGCAGCCATGCACCCGCAGGCAACGACCGCCCCGAGGAGTGTGAGGACGATGATCAGATAGTTCGGATAGGATCCCGTCATAGGCATCAACGACGATAATTCTCCCGCCGGAGGTAAGTAGGTTGCTTTAACTACGAAATAATCCGGACCTATGCATTCAAGGTGCCGGTTCGCCAGCCTCCGGGTGTTCCGGAGCCGACCTGTAACTCATTCCGGGGAGAGCAGGGGAAGTGGCCAAAAAGGGGCTTTGTTGAATCCCAACCTGTTGGCTCTCGATGGTCGCACTCATGGGGCACTCCGGCACATGGCTTTCCCCCGGCCTGCGCACCTGGCGAGGCTCGAACTCCACCTGCTCCGAGCACGGCTTTCCACCGGATATCACATTGGGGGAGGGGCAGACGGGGAGGGGGTCTCCTCCTCCCCTGTCCCCACCCCCAGACGCGATAGCCACCACGGTCCACTGCCGGGAGACATGCCGAAGGAAAAGACCGATCCCAGGGACAAGCCGGGTCCAGTACCACCCTCATCGGGGCAGGGAAAGACCGGAACAGGGTTTCAGCAGTGGCCAAAAAACCTAAAAAAGGGTATTACCTTCCCCCGACGCCGCCGCCGCCGAAGCCGCCACCGCCGCCGAAGGACCCGCCGCCGCCGAACCCACCGGACCCGCCCGAGGACGGCGGGGAGTAGAGAACGATCGGCGCAAAGATCACCGGCATGTTCGAGTAGAGCGGCACCCCGACGTCCGGGAGGCTGATATTTAAGTTCTTCATCGCCTGCTCTACCTTATCACCGAGGCCGAGCGCGGTCCCGTAGACCAGCCACTCCCCCCACATCGAGAGGTCGGCGGGGGAGTACTGCCGGATAAGGGCAAGGTCCGAGAGGAAGTAGGCGAACGCGTCCCACTCGAGTTTCTCCTTGTAGTGGTCGCCCTTCCAGACCCCAAACAGTGTCGAGGGGAAGAGGGCCGCGATCCCGACCTGGACCGCGACGATGAAGGAGAGGACGCCGGCCGGGATGAGGAGGTAGGCCGCACCCGGCGCGAATATGAACGCGAGGATCGCAAGCCCGCAGGGGATGGCGCCGAGGAATATGAGCGGGAGGATGAGCCCCCGGCCGTCCCTGACGTACTGCCGGGCAAGCGTCGTATCCACATCCCGGGAGAGAGCGGCAAGCGACTGCTGGTACTGCAGGATCCGGTGCTGGTAGCCGGGGCTCCGCCGGGCGGTCTCGGCGAATGTTTCCAGTTCGGCGGTATCCACGACGTGGTCGTCCGCGATGTTCGCAAGGAAATTGAGCACCCGCTGCTCGTAGGGGTCGGCAGACTCCCCGGAGACTATCCGGACCGTAACACCCTTACCGTCCGGCTTCTCGGTCACCACGATCTTCCCCTGCCGGTGGAGGTCAAGCACCGTCGCGTAGAACCCGTTGTCGTCGAACTCAAGGGCGTCGCCCTTGAAGAGGAGGTTCACCTGCCAGGGCTTGAGGCCTGGATTCGGCGTGAAACTCAGATACTCCGGCACCGTAAACGGTTTCTCCCTGCCGTAGCGGAGATAGACGCCGAGGAGGACAAACGGCATCGCGAGGACGAGAAGGGTCGCAAGATCGTAGAGGATACTCGCCGCCCCGTAGAGGATTGCGGGCCAGCGGTTGGCATCGGCCGCCTTCTGCCGCACGTCCGGGACGAACGTCCCAAAGCCGCCGACCTTCTTGGTGAACGCGGGATTGAGGACCATCTCAACGTTCAGCGCATCATCCTGGGATGCACTTCCCGTTATGACGACGGCGTCCGCCGTCCGCTCGACATTGAGGGTCGGGGGATGCGTGTAGACTTCTTCGATATCCCCAGCGAACGGGAGGGTGATCCGGAGATCCCGGTAAGGGACGTGCTCGTCCACGAGTTTCAGGTTCAGGTGCGCCCACTGATTGTCGTACTCGACAGGTGGGCGGACCCGGTAGCGGTACTCCACCGTGTAGGTGCCCGGGGTGAAGTAGCCGGGGTTAAAGAGGCCTACCTCGTTCTCGAGCGCGAGATCCCGGATAACCGCGAGGTCTTCCGGGCTCGCGGTCCCGGCGGCCGTCCGGACTTCGCCCCCGGAGTCCTTGACGTAGCCGACGGTCCCGGGCGGATACCGACGACGAGGAAGATGAGGAGCGCAGGGACCCCGGAGTCCTTGACGTAGCCGACGGTCCCGGGCGGGGCGGTCATACCCAGGAACTCGATGTGCGGCCGGTCGATGGCGGCGAAGGTGAGCGGCGCGTCCCAGTAGCGGAAGAGCATCCGGTACTCCCCCGCTGCGTGGACGTCATAGGTATACCGCTCGACCAGGGTCCCGTTCTCGAAGAAGACGGCGTCGTAGTGCTGGACATCCAGGTTTCCCTGGAAGAGGCCGGGGAGCGCGGTCGCTCCGGCGACTGCCAGCACCCCGACGAGCAGGGTGATGGCAACAAGGATGAGGATCTGCTGCCGTTCAGTCATGCGCATGGTCTATCAGAACGCTATCGTCGGGACCCGCTCGATCTCCTCGCCGAACTCCAGGTACTGCAGTTTCGTAAAGCCCATGGCGCCGGCGACCAGGTTCGAGGGGATTGTATCGGTCATGGTGTTGTACTGCTGAGCGATGTTATTGTAGGTGTAGCGGTGCCGGGCGATCTCGTCCTCGACCCCCCTGACCGCACCCATCAGGTCCTGCACAGTCCGGGAGGTCTTGAGGTCGGGATAGTTCTCGGCGACGGCGAGCAGCCGCCCGAGGACCGACCGGGACTCGCGTTCGAGTTCGTTTAAGTCACCGGGACCGGCGCTGCCGATGCGGGCCCGCATCGCGGTCACCCCGGTCAGGGTCTCCTTCTCGAAGGCCGCGTAGCTCTTCACCGCACCGAGGAGCTGCTCGATCATGTCCAGCCGCTTCTTCATCGCGACCTTCACCTGCCCGATCGTCGCTTCGGCAGAGTTTTTGAGGGAGAAGAACCGGTTGTAGATACCAATCAGGGCGACCGCGATGCCGATGACGATCAGCACCACGACAGCGATAAGAACAAGGGAGATGATGTCTACCAAGGTTGTCACCAGTACTGTATGTGCCCTACGGCGTATTTAAGGGATGACACCCGAAACCGCACGAGATGCGGCCGGAACTACCAGAGTTCCCGTACCGCTGTACCGGCTACTCCGCGACCACCTCGCCGGAGCTCACCATAGCCACAACGTTGCCGTCCGCATCCCGAAGGAGGGCGTTGTGCCAGAGGATCAACTGTTCCCGGCCGTCCCGGGTTACGACCGGACTCTCCTCGAAGGCGGGCGGCTCAAACTCCCCGGCCACGAGGCGGAGATAGTTCTGGCCGAGCCGATCGCGCAGGCGCTCCGGGACGACCGTCGCAAACCAGTTCTTCCCGGCGAGGTCTTCCTCGGCATACCCCAGGATCTCGCTCCCCCGCCGGTTGACGAGGTTGATGGTCCCGTCCGCCCCGATCACCGCGATCATCACGCCGGCCGCATCCAGGTAGCCCTGCGCCCGGTCGCGCTCCGCAACCAGGAGGTCTTCGGCGGCGGCGCGGTCGGTGACATCCTCGGCGATCCCGAGCATGTATCGGAGCACGCCCCGGGAGTTGAAGATGGGAATCTTCTTCATGGAGATGCTCTCCCCCGTCGGGAGGTGGACATTCTCTTCCCGGCCGGCCGACATCTCCAGCATCTCCTGGCCGCCGTCGGCGAAGAAGGCCGCCATCTCCGGCGGGAAGAGGTCGGCGGCCCGCTTTCCTGCCATCTCCTCCTGTGTCATTCCAAGGAAGGACTCGGCGGCCCGGTTCGAGAAGACGAACGTGTTCCCATCCACCTCCCGGACGAAGACCATGCTCGGGACGTTGTTGACGACCGAGTAGAGGAACGACTTCCACTGGGCCACCCTCTTTACAGCCCGGACCCGTTCGGTGACGTCACGGCAGACCACGCGGTAGCCGGTAAAGTCGCCGATCATGTCGTAGACCGGCGTCCCGCTCACATCGAGGATGACGGTGCTCCCGTCCCGGTGGAGCATCGTCCACTCAAAGAGGACCCTCGGCTCCGGATCGGCGAAGAGCGCCGTAAACTCTTCCCTGACCCGGTCCGCCTTCTCCGGGACCATGAAGTCGCAGGGCGTCTTCCCAAGCATCTCTTCGGGTGCGTAACCGAGGATCTCCCGGCTTTTTGGGCTAACGTAGGTGAACGTGCAGGTCTCGTCAACGTTCAGGATCAGGTCGCTGATGTTCTCGACGAGGCTCCGGAAGAGCAACTCGCTCTCGCGCAGGGCCTCCTCCGCCCGCCGGCCCTCGGTGATATCCTCGAGGATGATGGTGACTCCCGGGGCCCCGTCGTTGAAGACGGTGGGAAGAAACTTGATCCGGAAGAAGAGTTCCTCGTCGTGCCGCAGGAACCGGAGTTCTTCTGTGACCTCACGCCCGTTGAGGGCATCGGTGATCCGGCTCCGTATCAGCGGGTGGTCGAACGCGGCGAGCGGTGATGCCTCGATGCCGTTCCCGATGATATCGTCCCGCTCTCTCCCCGCAAACGTGCAGACCGCATCGTTTGCCTGGACGATCCGGCGATCGCGGTCGAGGACCAGCACGAGATCCGACGAGAAGTTGAGCATGGCGGCGATGGGGACCCTCTGCGAGAGGTAGAAGACCTTGGCCTTCCCGTAGGTCTCCATCTCCACCTGGCCCGATACGAGGAGGACGTCAAGGTAGCGGGAGACGGTGTTCCGATTGATACCAACGGCGGCAGCAAGGTCGGAGACCGACATGCCTCGCGGATGCTCTTTTAATGTGCTGAGCAGGAGAGAGAGTGCGTCGGTAGTGGGATCCATGTGCAAATAGAGTTTCGCGCCGGGGGATATAGGGTTTTGCAGTGTTGCATACTCCATTGCCACGCATAATGCCACACCCCAATGCAAGGCATTAGCCAAAAAAGATATATACGATATCGATCAACTCATGATCCCCCAGAGTCGGCAGAGACGGGGAATCTCTGTCGACGATCTGGGCCACACGGGCACATGTGGCCCGGACCGGCAAGAGATCGGCTGGGATCGGTGAACGGAACATTCACCACGCTGACTGCACCAACGTCAAGGTTAACGTCCACACCGGGGAACTGCCCCGGTGTAAAAACCAGGCACACCTCTCTAAACACTCATACTGGCACACGGTTGGATGGGGCACCGGGGCGGGAGGCACAACCGTCCCGGTATCGCCTGCAGACACCGTATGGTTACCACACACCCGACAATATACCCTCATTTTTTAAACGATTCCGCAAGGGACGCCCCTGGATGAGAAAACAGCACCTATCTTCCATCAATCGAACCACACCCCGATGTAACAGGAGCCTCGCGGCCACTTCATCCGGGCGGTGGCGGATAGCGTGGCCTTGCACCCGCGAGGGTGAGAGGAACGTCCTCTCGACGATCAGGTGACGGCCGGCGGTCACCCTGGCGCCGCGAGGAGCGACCCGAGCACCCCCGGGAGGTCCTCCTTCGCCGTGACGACCGTGGCCGATTCTTCGAGCATCAGGTTGACCAGCTCATGGTGCCCGGCGATCCGGAAGTCGGTGCGGAGCGCGACGATCCGGCGGCCGAGGGCATACGCATACCCCATCTCCCAGGATGTCCCCGAATCGGCGTCCGCGCCGTCGATGACCCCGACAACGATATCGGCTTCCTGGAGCGCCAGGAGGTGCTGCGCGAAGATAGCCTGGTGCTCCTCCCGGCACCGGGTGTTGCTTGTGTCCCCCACTTCCTGGGGGAGGTAGACGTCGAAGAGGTGCCGTTCGAGTAAGTCGTGGAGGAGAAGGTTGTAGGCCCGTTCCGCCTCAGAGAAGAGCGGGGCGGCGAGGTATATGCGGTGGCAGGCAAACTCCTTCACGTCGATTGCCGGGATCTCCGGGAACCGGGCGAGGAACGCCCCGCGCCCGGGCTGTTTGACGGACGAGTAGTAGGTGGCCGTCACCCCGCAGGCGGGGGAGGAGTCCACGCCGACGATCGCAAGCGGCGGCTCTCCCCGCTCCCTGATGATGGCGCGGACCTCCGCCTCGAGCCGGTCGAGGAGCGCCGCAAATCCGGGCGTCGCGAGGCGGTCGAGGAACGAGCCCGGGGGCCGGTCGGACCCGAGGTAGATCGTCTCCGGGCAGGGGAGCGGGACCATATCGATCGAGAAGCGCCGGCAGCGCTCGATGGCCCGCTGGAACTGGCGGAGGTCCTCATCGGTCGTTATTCCGCGGGCACGACAGGCGGGGTTCTGGATACAGGGAGCGATGAGCACGTACATTGATAGGATCTCGGCGGCGTACCATAACAAGACTGATGATACCGCTCTACGCCTATCGGGACAACACCTGCGACCCCCGAAAGTGCACGGCAAAGAAACTCGCACAGCGCGGGCTTGCGAGGATCGTCACCGCCGTCGCAAAAATCCCCCGCTCGACCCTCCTCCTCGACCCGACCGCGGAGCAGGCGGTCTCCCCCGCCGACCGGTGCCTCCCCTCGATAACGGCGCTCGACTGCTCGTGGGAGGTGCTCGACACCGGGGCCGTCGCCTCCTGGCGCAACCGCCGGGCACTCCCCTTCCTCGTGGCCGCAAACCCGGTGAACTTCGGCCGGCCGTTCCGGCTGACGTCGGTGGAGGCGATGGCCGCGGCGCTCTACATCCTCGGTGAGAAGGAGCAGGCCCGGACCATCCTCGCTCCATTCGGGTGGGGCCTGCGGTTCCTTGAGGTGAACGCCGACCCCCTGGAGGACTACGCACGGGCGAAAGACAGCGCTGAGGTCGTCGCCCTCCAGGCGCTCTATATCTAGCCGGGTTGCCGGTCAGCGTCGGGGGGCAGGGAGCATCCCGGAACGGGTGGCGGACGTCTTCGTCACCCCGGCGCCCGGGGAGAAGAACCGGCCGGTCGACGTCGGCGGCAGGGAGTATCCCGTCCGGGTGAAGACCTCGACCGCGAGCGGCCGCCTGATTGCGGAGAAACCCGAGTACGACGGCCTTGCGGCGAATCGCGCAGGAACAGGACATTCCCCTCCGGTTTGTGGATGATGAGGTCGAGTTGTGCTTATCGGAGCGGAAAAGAGGGCGCACCAGCGCAAGAGGTGGTGCGGGGGGTGGAGACCCACCCGGCCGCCCAAACGTGCTAAACGCCGCACGCGACGAGTGAGTGCGAGCACCTCCCACAGGGATGCGCTCCACTCGTGTCTACAGTTCTCTCATGTCACCGGGGTAATAGTTCCCCAAACTATTAGATGATGCATACGATATTTATACGATTCTATTTCAGATCACCCATCAATCCCCATTTTCGCCGTAATTTACCGAAAAAGATTTGAACAGCCCGGCGTTTTCCGGAACGGTTCCTGCACTACGGCTCAGGATGAAGAAATAAACGAGATATTGACGGCATAGGAGGCAGACAATTGTTCTCTGCCGTCAGCCAGCCATCTCCCGCCCAAAGAGGCGCAGCATCGCCCGGGCATTCTCGAGCATGGCGTGGTTGTTGTTAAAGAAGATATACGCCCGCTCCGGGTCTATGCTGGCGATCTCATCCCTGATACCCGCAAGCTCGCTCTCCGTATAGTCGTGCTGGTACCAACCCTCCCGCCCGTGCATCCGAAGGTAGACGAGATCGCCGGGGAATACCCGTTCCCGGAAGTCGGGAGAATCGACCGAGACCAGGACGGCAGCCTCCCGGAGCCGCCGGCACGCCCCGTCGTCCCCGAGCACGCCCGGATTCCGGACCTCCACCGCACACCGCGCCCCGAGATCGATCGCCTCTGCAAACGCGAGGATGCGGTCGACGTCCGTGAACGCCGGTGGGGCCTGAAAGAGATAGAAGTCGACGAGGCCGTCGAGGGGAAGGAACCTCTCGCGGAACCGCTCCCAGACAGGGACCGCCTTCTCGTTGAACCGGTGCCGGTGAGTGACCGACCGGTTCACCTTGACACTCCACCGCAGCCCCGATCCCGCACTGACCCACGAACGGACTGATTTCTCCGACGGGAACCCGTAGAAACTCACGTTCAACTCGATGGCGTCGAGGCCGGAATGCTCCACGAACCAGGCGAGGCTGCCTCCCCGGTTCCACGCGTACGCCCAGCCGCTCGTGCCGACAGAGACCTCCATGCCGGGAGCCTTCCGGCGGGCAGGTGATAAGGGTTTTGCGGCCGCCTACCAGAACCCGGGCACCAGGACGAAGATCGCCCAGCCCATGTGCTCGCGGCTGTAGCCGAAGTACTCGTCCTGGAGGCGGTGAAGGTAGTCGATCATGAAGTCGCGCTCGGGGTGGCCGGGGTTGTCGCCGAGCCAGGAGAGGACTGACTGCCATATACCCGACTCGTAGCGGTCCCAGTCATTCCCATCGGCCCGGATGACGGCGGCAACGTCGAGCCCGGCCTCCCGGGCGGTGCCGAGGATCTCGTACTCGGTCAGGACGTCGGGCCACTCGCGAGCGAACTCGGGCGGGGTGCGGTCGGACCGCCAGCAACGATCGCCGATGACGATGGTCCCCTCGTCCGTGACCATGCCGAGGAGGGCGTCGAGCGTCGCCGCAAACCCACCCCAGATGTGGGAGGCCCCGATCGCTGCAGCGCAGTCGAACGGCTCGTCGGGGACGTACTCACGGGCGTCCATGCACCGGACGGCAATCCGGTCGCCGAGCCCTGCCGCCCGGAACGTCTGCTCCGCCCGGCCGCAGGCATCCTCCCGGGCCTCGACGCCGACCCCGGATATACCATACTCACGACCCCAGAGCGCGAGGATCGTCCCGTTCCCGCACCCCGCCTCTACGACGCGGGACCCCTCCCGGAGCCCCGCCGCCCGCCCGGCGGCGAGCACCTTCTCCGGCGTCGTGGGATTCATGATCGCGAGCGCTCCCTGTGATATGCTGACAAGTTCGTTATTCTCCATTGAACTGGTGCCCCCGGTTTGCCGGCCTGCTGTGTACATGGTGGGTGTTCTGCCCATATAATCCGTGTACCACCGTCCCCGGCATGCCGGCGCGGGAGGGGCATTCCTGCACCAAAACCGCCGTTTCGCACCGTGAAGAGAAGGGCCGCCGCTCCTCTGAAGGGATAGTCTCTCCGCGGAGAGGAGCTATTATATACCCTACGGGAGAGTCACATCCGGGTGTGGTTATGCAGCAACCGGAGCAGGATATCCCGGGGAGAACCCTGCGGACCCTCAAGTTCCGGCCGAAGGGCATGACGATCACCGAGATCGCGAAGGCCCTCGGAGTAAACCGGAACTCGGTCTCGAAGCACCTCGAGGTGATGCAGGCGGCGGGCCAGGTCGAGTCCCGGCTCGTCGGCAACGCCAAAGTCTACTCTCTCGCGCAGCGCGTACCCCTCTCGGCGTTCCTCTGTTTCACGAAGAACCTGATCCTGGTCCTTGATGCCGACCTCACGATCGTTCAGGCCAACGAGCAGTGCTTCAGGCGGTTTCGCCGCGCAAAAGAGGAGATCGTCGGGCAGAACATACTGGAGGCGGCCATTCCAATCGTCTCTACCCCCGAAGCCCTCGCCGTCGTCGAGAACCTCGAACAGGAGCAGGTGATCACCGATATCTGCCACCGGCAGGACGACGGCAGCGAGTCCTTCTACCAGATGCAGGCGATCCCGACGACGTTCGAGGATGGGGCGAAGGGGTGCACGATCGTGCTTGAGGATATCACCGATCGGAAACGGTATATCAAGAACACAATGTTCCTCGCCCGGACAGCGCTCGACCTCGTCGACCTGCCGCCGGTGGAGGACATCTACCGGTACACCCTTGACCGGATCACCGAACTCACCACGGAGGCATACGCCCAGATCCTCTCCTACGACGAGATCGAGCGGCAGTTCATCATCCGGGCGGTCACGGGCGAGAGGTTCCGGGAAGATCTCACGGATCTCCTGGGGCATGATCCCGTCGGCATGGTTCTCCCGGTCGTCACCGCCTTTGAAGCTCCCTATCACCAGACCCCTCTCACGATGCGTGGCCTCCAGGAATTCGTGCTGCGCCCAGAACCGTCCTCCTTGTCGTTCTACGAGGTCTGCTTTCGGGCGATCCCGGAGGAGGTCTGCGAAGCGATCCTCGACCGGTTCGACATCACAAAGTTGTGCGTCATGGGGCTGGTCTGGCGGAACGAGATCTTCGGTATCGTAAGCATCTTTCTCACCCCGGAAAGGGAGCTCGACAACCGGGAGACGGTGGAGTCATTCATCCGGCAGGTCTCCATCGCGCTTGCCCGGCGGCAGACCGCCGAGCGGCTCCAACTGAGCGAGGCACGGTTCCGGGGCATGGTTGATTCGTCCCCCTTCGGGGTCGCACTCATCGACCGCGACAGACGGTTCGCCTACACCAATCGGCGATTCGTCGAGATCTTCGGCTACGAGCCGGGCAGCGCGACCACATCCGCCGAATGGGTCCGGCAGATCGTTCCCGACGATGGTTACCGGCAGGAAGTCATCGATGCCTGGCATTCGGATCTCGAGCGGTCGGTCCCGGGCCAGATCAGGCCCCGGACGTTCACCATCCGAGACCGGGACGGGAAGAAGAAGATGGTCCTCTCCCGCGCCGTCACCCTCTGCGACGGGACACAGTACGTCGCCTGCGAGGATATCACCGAAGAGGCGCGGGCTTACCGACTCCTCGTTGCGGATATCGCCGACCTGCGGCGGCGGGAGCAGGAACTCCTCATCAAGGACCGGGCGATAGCCTCCACCCGGCGGGCGGTTGCCCTCCTCGCCCCGGACGGGATGGTGACCTACGCGAACGCTGCCTACCTGACCCTCTGGGACTACCCGACCGCAGAGGAGGTGCAGGGGTCGCACTTTGCCAGGTTCTGGGAGCGCCCGGATGAGATCCGGGAGATCATCCAGACGGTTCTCAACGGCGGAATCTGGCACGGTGAACTTACCGGCATCGGGAACAGCGGCGAGAAGTTCCGGGCGGATCTCCTGGGGACCCCGATCGTGGGTAAAGACGGCAGGGTGCTCGGTATGATGGCGGTGGCGACGCGTGCCCAGAAGGGTGCGACGGGCCGCAGGGCAGGAGCATGAGCGCCGCGAGGCTGCGAGGGCAGGCGGAGGTCGAGCACCGGAGGCGTGAGCGTGACCGGACGGAGGGGCGGGCATCACCCACCGACGTAGCGGCCTCTCAGGAGGTATAAGAACCTATGCCCGGCAGTACCGCGCGGCAATTCGGGTTTGTAAAGGTTTATTGTTTCCCGAGATACCCCCCATCCGTACCAGGAGGTGAAGAGATGCAGAAGACCATCGAGAGGAGAGAGGTACGGGAGGAAGACACCGCAAAAGTCCGGGAGCTGATGCATGTCATGCTCAACGGCGACACCTACACGAGCTTGCAGGCGATCGGCGCCCTCGGGGCCATCGGGGCGCCGGCGGTCGGGCCGCTGGTGCAGGCCCTGCTCGCCGCCGACAGCGATGCACGGTGGGTCGTGGCGATGGCGCTCGCCCGGACCGGGGCTGAAGCGGTGGAGCCGCTCATAGGGGTCGTGAAGACTGCGGATGATGCAATCACGAACCCGACGGTCTGGGCGCTCGCCGAGATCGGCGATCCCCGGGCGGTCGACCCACTGGTCGCCGTGCTTCGGACCAGCGGGTCCGAATGCTGCCGGGCCCTGACCGCCGCAGCCCTGCTGAAACTGGGTGATCCGGCCGGCATCGCCGAGGTCGAGAAGGAGTTTGACCGGTCGGGCGAGAAGTTCACGGGCCTTGCCATGGAAGCCTACGAGGGGACGTGAGCCGTCCCCCCGTCCCGGAACTGACCTTTTTTGTACCCAGCCACTGATACGGCCTTGCGCCCCTCCCGGGGCGGTGCGGATGGGTAATTACTAATAGCGCCGCACAACAAGAGATCAGCATGCAAGGGCGCCTTATCCTGCTCCTGATCCTTCTAGCGGCGGCCGTCCTCGCCGGTGGCTGCATGGCGCCGGAGGAGAGCGCAGAGGCGCAGCCGGTCTCCCCCGCCCCGTCACCGTCACCGCCGCCGGCGGTGGGTGCAGGCTTCCCGGCCCCCACACCGGCCGCACCCGTCCGGGCGGGAACGGCGCCGCGGAGCGTCGGGTTCGTCGACCCGCGGACCTACCATATACCGACCCCGACACCCACAATCGCGATGACGACGCAGCCAAACGACCTCCGGGTTGCCGAAGGCCTGATCGAGTACGCGACGGCGACGAGCAACGGCCCTCCCGGCGTTCTTGCCACCGAAGCCTACCATATCCCCTTCCCCTACTGGGCCTTCAGCGTGAGCGCAACCCCGATGAACGATTTCCCCTGGCTCGAGATCAAGGTCTACGAAAAAGACGACCCCAACCGGATCGTCGAGACCGTCCACTACTCCCGCAACGAATTCCCGTACTCGGGCGGGAAGTTCGGGGAGAAGAAAGAGCGGTTCGTCATCCTCGAGGGCTACAGGGACTACTACTTCATCGTCCGTTCAGGGTCCTTAAAGTCGCTTGAGATCTCTGTCTTCGTCCCGGAGAAGTACCTCGTTTAGGCGGGAGGAATCTCTCCCCCTTCTTCTGCTATCCGGAGCTCCCTGTCGTACTCATTGATCGCGGCGGCGTAATCCTTCCATGCCCGGTCGGCCCCGGCAAGGTGGTCTCCTGCCGCGGCATACGCCTTCGCATCGTAGGCGCCCGCGGCCGACGACCAGAGCGAGAACGCGCGGTTCAGGTGGTCGAGCGCCCGGATATAGGCCGACTGCGCCTCGACGTAGGCTTCCGGGACCTCGTCGGCTCCGACGATCTGCCGGTGGTAGGCCGTGACCCCCCTGCCGTACTCTGCAAGGGCTGCAAACTCCCGCATGACGGCATCGGATTCGGCAACCGACGGATATTCCGGGCGGGATCTCATGTGGGAGGAGACCTTCCCGGAGATCAGGAAGAGGTCAGCCTCCGATGCCGCCACATGACTGCCGAAGACCGCAACCTGCCTCTCCTCGGTGTAGTCGATGAAGAGCGTCCATCCGACGAAGACGAGGAGGAGAGCGGCCGCCGCCACCCCGGCGGCGATGAGCGCCCTCCTCCAGCCGATGGCGATCTTCGGGAGTTTTACGGCCTTCAGGTCCACGCCCCTCACGCTCCTCCAGCCGGCAGGCGGGCCGGACGGATGCGGTACTCAATGGGCGCGGGGATGGAGCGGAGGGGGATGATCTTCGGTGTCTCCGACTTCACGCTCTGGATTGATCCATCCTGGGTATCCCCGATGGGGAACGGCTTCCCCCGGATTACCGGGGAATCGGCCGAGACCTTCCCCCCATAAAAGCTCGTCCCCTCCACGTAGTAGTAGTGCTTTCCTCCATAATCGAAATACTTCGGCGTATACTTCGCGTAGTAGGGATTGAACCCCTCCATCCGGATGCCGAGAGCCATGTGGTCCGAGTACCTGAGCAGCACCGTATCGTAGCCGAGAACATCGAGGAGCCCCGAGAGCAGGATCGCAGAGTCCTCGCAGTCCCCCTTCCCGTCGACGAGCATCTCGGCGGGGTATTTCGGGTATTCAACGTCGCCCTTTACGGGCCGGGCATAGCGGGGGAGGGCCCCTTCAACATAGGAGTCCGTGCTGTTATCGGGTTCATACGGGATCTGCTGGACGAAGAAGACGACGTTCATCATCCGGAGGTACTCCTCCTCGGGGTTGCCGGTGGCGGGGGCTATCCGGCGGGCGAGGTCTTCGAGGACCGGCCGATCCTCTTCGGCGAGGGCGTACCGTCCCCAGGCGAGCGGATCGGCGAACCGCGGGGTCTCTCGATGCTCAAGAAAGAGCGCCTCCGGGACCTGGACCGTTGTCGTCTGGACGCCGCCGTCGATCGCCGTCCAGCGGAACGTCCGGGTGTATGCCTCGCCGTCCTCCGGGAAAGGCGTTGCCGCCGGCAGGGGCGCGGGCGGCAGGTATATGACCGGTGCCGGTCCGGGGGAGGCGATAGGCTCCCCGAGGAGTGCGGGTTTCACTACGAGAGCGACGACCAGGATCACAAGCCCGCCCGCGATGACGGGGACAACATCCTTCCACTCCATGCCGGAACCTCAGACAGTGGGCATCTGGTAGAGGTATTTGCTATGCGCCGTTAAAAAACGTTAACTGTTTCGTTCAGGGGAGAGTGTATTCCGGAATGGTTTTGTATGAGATGCCCCACAGAGGGCAGCGCCCAATCTTAACCGGCACCTTCGCACGCCTCCTCGCCGTCGGCGGTGACCGGCGGTAACACTCACTTTCGCGCCGTTACGGCAGGCCGATTCCAAAGAACCCGGCGATGAACCGGGCTGCGGCGTAGAGGAAGTAGAGGCCGAAGACCAGTTTCAGAGTCGCCGGCCGGAACCGCCCGACCGTCGCGGCCCCCACCTGGGCGCCGGCGATCGACCCGGCCGCGAGGATCAACCCCGCCCCGACGGCGACGTAGCCCTCCGCGAGTTTGATCACGCCGCCCACAATCGCCATCGGGATCATGGATGCAAGCGACGTCCCCATCGTGACACAGACCGGCGCGCCGAAGATGTAGAGGAGCCCGGGGACGAGGGCGTAGCCACCGCCAAGCCCGGTGACCCCGGTCAGTATACCGACTCCGGTGCCGAAGAGGAGGTGACCGGGAAGGGTACCCCCGATGCACTCCGGCTCCGGGCGAGTCCCCGGCCTGAGCCCCTCGCGGATCATACCGAGGGACGGGGCGAGGAAGACCAGCCCCAGGACGAGGCCAAGCACGCGGGTGTGGCCGACCAGGAAGGAGAAGAGCCATGATCCGATGAGGACACCGGCAAGCCCGCCGGCGGCGATCCGGGCTGCCACCCGCCGGTCAAGGTTCCCCCGCACCAGGTGGCCGGAGGCGCCGGAGAGCGATGTGAAGATGACCACAAAGAGCCCGGTCCCGACGGCGACCGGCTCCGAGAAGCCGAGGTAGAAGTACAGGATCGGGAGCATGATCGTCGCCCCCCCGACGCCGATCAGCCCGCCGAAGATCCCGGCGACGAGGCCGACCGCAAGGAGGAGGAGCACGGCAGCCGGTGTCGCCGACGGGAAGACAGCGAGCGCCGCCCCGAGCATGGTCGCGATAACGACAGAGAGCACCGCTATCCGGACGATGCGCCGGCCTTCCGTCATCCCCCCCGATCCTCGCTACAGATCCCGGAGGCACGCCGGATCAGGTCATGGACCGCCGGGTAATCATCCCTCTCTTCTGGCCGGACCACGATCGGGCGGGACACCATACGTCCGTACGTAGCCCCTCAATTCCTCATGAACCTGTCGGAACCGGTTTATCGGGGGCAGACCCCCTCAGTGCCGGCCATCGGCTTCCCCGGCTCGGCCGCGTACATGCAGACCGAGGGGTAATACCTGGTGACGTAATCCTTGAGCATCCGGAGGGAGCAGTACTCAGGGGCGACGCTCTTTATTGATTCCTTCATCATCCGGACCCACTTGTGCGGGACGTTGTCCATCGTCCGTGAGTAGTAGAGCGGGGCGATCTCGTTCTCGATAAGGTCGTAGAGCGTCTCTGCGTCCACCCGGTTATTCCCGGCGTAGGGGGCATGGCCCTCAAACCCCCAGCCGTTTCTGCCGTTGTAGCCCTCGACCCACCAGCCGTCCAGGACCGAGAGGTTCAGCACGCCGTTCATCCCTGCCTTCATGCCGCTCGTGCCGCTCGCCTCCATGAGCGGGACCGGGGTGTTCATCCAGACATCCACGCCGTGGACCATGTAGCGCGCAAGCTGCTCACCGTAGTCCTCGATGAAGGAGATCCGGCCCCCGAACCGGGGGTCCTGGGAGTACTGGTAGATCTCCTGGAGGATGCGCTTGCCCTTCTCGTCGGCCGGGTGAGCCTTTCCGGCGAAGATGAACTGCACCGGCCTCCAGCGGTTGTTCACGATTCCGTCGAGCCGGTCCAGGTCCTCGAAGATGAGGTCAGCCCGCTTGTACTCGGCGAACCGGCGGGCAAACCCGATCGTCAACGCCGATGTATCGAGCATCAGCCCCTCGGCGGCCAGGTTCGCGGGCTCTTCCCGGTGTCCCGCCCATTTCAGGCGTTTTCGCTCCCTGAGCCGGGCAAAGAGTTTCATCTTCAGCCACTGATGCTCGCTCCAGAGTTCATCGTCCGGTATCTCGTCGACCACCTCCCAGATGATCGGGTTGTCGTAGTCCTCCCGCCAGTTTGGATAGACCACGTCCATGTAGCGGTCGAAGAGCGCCTCGATCCGGTGGTTCAGCCACGAGGGCATGTGGACGCCGTTCGTGATAGCGTCGATCGGGACGTCCTCAACAGGGAGGTCGGGCCAGAGGGGCTGCCACATCTCCCGGGCGACCTCGCCGTGCCTCTGCGAGACGCCGTTATGGAAGAGGCTCATCCGGAGGGCAAAGGCGGTCATGTTGAACCCGGCGCCCGGGTTATGCGGGTCTCCCCCGAGCGCCATGAACTCGTCCCAGTCGAGATCGAGCGACGGGCAGTAACTGCGGAAGTACTTCGCCATCAGGTCTTCGGGGAAGACGTCGTGGGCGGCCGCCACAGGGGTATGGGTGGTGAAGACCGAGGTGCCCCGGACCCTCTCAAACGCTTCTCCGCGGGGCATTCCCGCCACGAGCCGCTCCCGAAGCCGTTCGAGAATGCCGAACGCCGAGTGACCCTCGTTTAAATGCATCGCCGAGTAATCCACACCGAGGGCGTGGAGGACCTTCCGCCCACCGATACCGAGCACGATCTCCTGCCGGAGCCGGCACTCGAGTTCCTTTAAGTACAGGCGGTGGGATATGCTCCGGTTCTCGGGGAGGTTCTCATCGATATGGGTGTCGAGGAGGTAGAGGGGGACACGCCCCACCTGCACCTTCCAGACCGCGACGTAGATCGGGGGATCGATCAGGGGGACCTGCACAACGAGGTGCCTGCCGTCGTCGTCGAGCACCCGGAGAACCGGCGCGGCGTCGCGATCCAGAACCTCCGCGACGTTCTTCTGCCACCCGTTCCCCTCCATGTGCTGGTGGAGGTATCCTTCGGCGTACATGAACCCGACGGCGACCATCGGCACGCCGAGGTCGCTCGATGCTTTGATGTGGTCACCCGCAAGGATGCCGAGCCCTCCCGCATAGAACGGGAGCGAGTGGTGCAGCCCGAACTCGCTGGAGAGGTAGGCGATCGTCAGCGGCACCCGCCCGGGGTAGTGCTGCGCAAACCAGCTCGTCCTCGGCTCCATATACTCCCGGAACCGGAACATGATGATATCGTAGCGGCGGAGGTACTCCGGGTTGTTCGCCGCCCGCTCGAAGAACCGGGGCGGGGTATCAAGGAGCATCCTGACGGGGTTGTGACGGCTCATCTTCCACTCCGCCCGGTTCAGCAGTTTGAAGAGCACGGTCGCCGAGGAGTGCCAGCTCCACCAGAGGTTGTACGCGAGGTCGACCAGCCCGAAGATCCGCTCCGGGACGTGGGCGAACCGGTCATAGGGTATCTCCGTCTTCATCGCGACCGGCATTACCTTTCGCACCAGATAAGTGCTTCTGTCGCGCGGGGGTGGCCGCGGTCGTTCGCCGGCAGGACCTGCTGGGCGCGCGGCTCCTTTCGGGAGAGAGAAAGATTGCAGGGATGGTTTCGACGGATACCCCTGATAACCTGCCTGAGAGAATAGAAAGGTGTTATGCGCACCTGTTGCCGATGTTCCTTCACGAAAAGACCCGGTGGGAGCGTGACTGGAGTGCGGCAGATGATCGAGGCAAACGACCTCACGAAGGAATACGGCAGTGTCACCGCGGTGAACGGGGTATCGTTCTCGGTCGCGGAAGGGGAACTCTTCGGCCTGCTCGGGCCGAACGGTTCGGGCAAGACGACGACGATCCGGATGCTGACGGGGCAGGTCCGGCCGACCTCCGGGTCGGCCCGGGTGATGGGGCTCGATGTGGCAAAAGACCCCGTCGGTGTCCGGAGGCTCGTCGGGATCATCCCCGAGCAGGAGACGCCGCCGAGTTTCCTCACCGCGGAGGAGTACCTCCGTTTCGTGGCCCGCATCCGGAACCTTGATGCCGTCGACGAACGGTGCGACCGCTGGTTCGACCTGCTGGAGTTCGGGGACAAACGGGACGTCCTCTGCAAGGACCTCTCGCGGGGGACCCGGCAGAAACTGATGTTCGCGCAGGCCTTCCTCCACGAACCCCGGCTCGCCCTCATCGACGAGCCGCTGATCAACCTGGACCCCATCATGCAGCGGACGGTCAAGGACTTCCTGCAGGAGTACGTCCGGGACGGCGCGACCGTCTTCTTCTCCACCCATATCCTCGATATCGCCGCCGAGATCTGCGACCGGATCGGGATCATCCACAACGGCAGGCTCCTTCACACTGGCCGGGTCGACGACCTCGCCGGGTCCGGCAGGCACCTGGAGTCCTTCTTCCTCGACCTGGTGCGGGGTGACGCCGGTGCCTGACCTCTTCCTCGCGATGATGAAGGAGGAATGGCGGGTCCACTCGACAATCTTCGGGAGTGTCGGGTTCGCGCTCTTCCCGGCGGTCGTCGCAATCTTTGCCTTCCTCGGGTCGCTCACCCTCCCGCTCTTCTTGGACGTGCTGCCGTACGCCGCGGTCGCGCTCCTCGCGCACGCCCTCTTCCTGCTCATGGGCGTGATGGTGGGGTCGTTCGGCCTCATGGGACGGGAGTTCATGAACCGCCGGTTCGGGCAGGCAAGCCTCATCGCCTACGCCTCCCGGAGCCTCCCGGTCTCGGAGCAGCGGATCTTCGCCGCATTCCTCGTGAAGGATACCGTCTACTACATACTGCTCTACGTCCTCCCCTTCACGGTCGGGTTCGCCGCGGCAACGCCGTTCATCTCCCTCGATCCCGGCTACGCCCTCCTTGCGTTCGTCTCTCTCTCGCTCGCCTTCCTCCTCGGGCTCTCCGTCGTCTGCTTCCTCTCTACCCTCTACGCACGCTCTGTCGCGCTGCTTGCCGGAACCGTTGCGCCGCTCGCGGTGCTCGCGATAGCGGGGTACCGCACCGGGATGATCGCTCTCCCCGCCGTCCTCCCCCCGTACGCCATCTTCGTCGACCCGGGCCCGGGACCGCTCGCGCTCTCGCTCCTCCTCATCCTGGTCCCGGCGGCCGTCTCAGTGCTCTTCGTCACCGTCGACTACCCGGACCGGACAAAGCGGTTCAGGAACAGCCTCGACCCCCTCGCCGGGAGGCTCCACGCCCTCGGGAGCGCGCACTTCATCGCCAAGGACGCCCTCGACCTGCTGCGGAGCGAAGGCGGCGCCGGGAAGGTGATCTTCTCGTTCCTCCTCCCCCTCGGCCTCGTCTGGATCTGCCTCGGGGTCCTGATCCGGTTCATCCCGGGGATCGATCCGCTGGTGGTCTTTGCGGTCCTCCTCGGGGTGATATCGGCCACCATCTACAACTGGCTGACCGAGTTCGACTCCTTCACGTCCTACGCCTTCCTGCCGGTGGAGGTCTCCGAGGTGATCGACAGCAAACTGAAGAGTTACGGCATCGCAAACCTCCTCCCGGTCGCGGTGCTCGTGTTCGCGGCGGCGACCGCCGGCGGGGCGGGGACCTTCCTCCCGGCCCTCGCCGCGTTCCTCTCGGTCTCGGCCTACACCCTCGCGGTGACGGTCTACCTCACCGGCCTCTACCCAAACGTGATGCTCTACCACGCCGGGGTCTTCCTCCGCTACGTGCTTGCGACGAGCCCGGCACTCCTCCTGCTCATCTTCGCGTCGATCCTCGACCCCCTGTACGCGTTTTCGAGCCTTCTTCTCATCCTGCCGGCGGCGTTCCTCATCGTACGCGGGCGGACGAAGTGGCAGGCGTGGGAGATGCCGCGATTCTGATAACATTCGGATTTTTTGGATAGGAAGAGGGTCTCACGCGAAGGGGAGGAGAATGTTCACCCGGACTTCGCGCCTTCGCGTGAGTCAACGGCGTACGGCAGAGGCCGATGAATCTGGAACCCCCCGGGCCGCAAGCCCGTGGAGAATGTCACACTTTCACCCCGCGCGCGGCGCGCATTCAAGAGCGGTGCGGGAGACTCCAGGAGTATGTTACGGAGAGCCGGCTATATCCAGAGGGGCAGGCGCTCGACGGCCGGCGCCCCGCCGGGGTCGGGCTGCTCCGCGAGAATAGGGGTCCGGTCCTCGGCCGCGCGGGACGATCCCGGTCAGGAGCGGCAAAATCGTCTTCGAGTTCCTCACCGGGTAGCCGTAGCGGTCATGCCGCCACCCTCTTCCTCGCGTACTCGTCCCAGTGCGCCTCGATGAAGCCCCGGATCCCCCGGCCGGGCTTATACGGTGGGTATATCCGGCGATAGGCTGCTTCCGCGTCGGCAAGGCTCTCCGTCGGCAGGACGTCGGTGTAGGCCGCAAGGTAGAGGAGCCCGATCGCCGCCGACCGGGAGACCCCAAACCCGCAGTGGACCAGCACCGGCCGGCCCGCCCCGAGGCACCGGTTGATGAAGTGCAGGGCCGCGTCCACGGCCTCTTTCGGGACGTCGGCGGGGTCCCGTGAGTCGATAAGATTGAGCATCAGCCGGTTCCCCCGCCGGGCGATCAGGTGTTCGGGGTGATCCGGCGGCACCGTGCCGACGGGCGAGTAGGTGACGGCCAGGCAGTGGTAGGGGCTCCGGCAGGCATGCACAACGCACCAGGTCTCGTGGGTCTCCACCGCGACCTCGTAGTCCTCCTGTGTCCCGATATACAGGTTCGGGTAGATCTCGATCATGTTCCCCGTCCTCCTGTCACCGTGCCTCCAGCGCGTACGCCGCCGCCCCTATGAGCGGCGAGCGCCCCCTGAGACCGGAGACAACGATCCGGGGGAGGGTGAGATAGCGGTCGATGCAGGGCTCCATGTACCGGATAATGATATCCCCATAGTAGCGGGCGAGCGGCCCGTCCAGCACGATCACCTCGGGGTTGTAGGCGACGATGACCGCCGAGACCCCCCGGGCGTTCACCTCCCCGAGCGCCTCCATGAAGGCGAGGGCGACCGGGTCCTCTGCCCGGGCCGCCTCGAAGATCGCCCGGGTGGAGCCGGCATCAAAGGCGACCTGCCGGACGTCGGCTTCCTCCCGCCACACCGTGAAGAACCGGGGAATATGCTTTGCCGAGGCGTAGCCCTCCCAGTGGCCCCGGTACCCGCACCCGCAGGTGAGGTTGTAACGGGTATCGACGGGGATGTGCCCGATCTCCCCGGCGTTTCCATCCATCCCGAGGAGGAGACGGCCGTTCACCACCGCCCCGCCGCCGATGCCGGTGGAGAGGGTGAGGTAGACGACATTATCGGAGCCGCGGGCGGCGCCCGCCCACCGCTCGCCGAGGACACCGGCGCGGGCGTCGTTGATCAGGGTGACGGGCAACCCGAACCGCTCCCGGAGCGGGCGGGTGATCTCCACAACCGAAAACGCTATGTTCGGGGAGTTGACGACCCAGCCGCGGTCGAGGTCCAGGGGACCGGCCGACGCGACGCCGATGGCCGTGACTCTCCTTCCCTCCGGCGACGCGAGGAGGGCCTCGATCCGGGCGATGATCGCGGCGGTGATCGCCTCCCCGGAAGGCCCCGTCGTCGGCGTCAGGACCGTGGCGTGAGCCAGTATGGTCGCGTCGGAGTCGATCAGGGCAGCGCGGAGGTTGGTCCCGCCGAGGTCAACGGCAATCGCGGTCGTCATGTGGTTCTCCTCTGGAGTGGATGATTCTCTTCACGAGATTACGCAAACCAGCGGCATAAACCTACCCTTTCGCCGCTCCCGGGTCAGATGTCCTCTCCCACCGCCATGCAGGGGTACTTCTCCCGGGGATACCTGCCCTGGATAGACTCGCGGACGAACTGCTCCCGTGACGGAGCTGTGAGGAGGGTGTCGTAGACCTCTTTTTTGACGCCGACATAGCGGTAGGCGTGCCCGCTCCCGCAGATGACGAGGAGCGCCTTCGTTGTGGGGTCGTAACCGATCGACCTGATGCCGGTAGGCCCGGCTGACTGTTGGGACATACCGGCCGGTGTGGTCGGTGGTGATGATAGTGGTTGCGGCGGTACCGTCGGAGACCGCACCCGTCACCGGACCTTCTCGTAGGGGTAGCGCAGCCGGATGAAATCCCCGAAGTACCGGCCCTTCGACCGGGCCGCAAGAAGCCCCTCGTAGACGGTGGGCGGCACCCCGACGTACTGGTAGACCCCGCCGCTATGGAACTCGATCTCCAGAACTTCATCTTCCGGGTCGTAACCGGCGGACTTGATGTTGGTGGACTCGACGGTCTGGCGCTGCATGGGCGGGGGTAGAGGGGATGAGCGGGGATAAGGGTTGCGGGCGATGGGGACGATCACCCGAAGAACGGAGTTACGGCTTGACAGAGATGAATCCGGTCTCCGGCACCCTGTCGTAGAGCGTCCTGTTGAACTTGTCGGGGTTGATATGGACCTCGCCCGTTCCAAATTTCGTCTCGTATCCGGACGACATCCATTCCCGGACCTGGTCGGTGAGCGGGATCTCGGCGCTGCTCAGCACGAGGGCTGTCTCGACGGCAAGGTTCATCCTCCCGTCGTCGCTTAAGAGTTCCAGGGGGACGCTTGCAAAGATACTGTCGCCCTGCATGGTGACGAGGTGCCGGGCACTTTTCGCTCCGAATACGCCGCCGGTATCCCCCACCAGCACCGCACCCAGCCTCCCGTTGTAGAGAGAGTAGACGAGAGCCGACTCGAAGAGGCCGTCCGCGGCCTGATCGGTATCGAAGAAGACCGTGGTTACGGCTCCGTCGTCCGGCTCAAGGCTCGCATAGGTGACCTTCACGAGGAAGACGTTTCCTGCATACCCGGTCTCAACCGAGGCGATGTCGTCGCCGTCGTAGCCGAATCCTGCCGAATCGCCCACGCGGTCAGCGGTCTGGACCGGTCCGGCCCCGGTGTACGAGAGAAGGGGCCGGACCTCCCCTGTCCCGGAATCGAGCGCCCCAACCCCCGCATCCGGGACCTGGTCCGATGCCCCGGAGGTGGTCAGCTCGTCGAGCGAGAAAGAGTCAAGGATGATGCTTGTCCTTCCGTCGTCAGGCCCGAGCAGGGCAAGCGGGATCCGGAAGAAGACCTGGTTGCCAGCAGCGAGGAACATGGCGTCGTTGTACGGGACTCCGAGGGGAACCCCCACCGTCTCCGCGTAGCCCCCTTCCGCGAATCCGGGACTGGTCTTCTCCAGGCTCACGCCGGTTCCGAGCGTGGGTCCGATCGTGTAGTCCAGGCGGTAATCGATCCCGAACGACGGCGGTGCTTCTTCGGCGTTCATGAACCCTGTAGCCAGGTTCTGGTCCGCGTCGATGAGGACCCAGCCCTTCAGGTCCCCTCCCGGATAACCGCCTCCGCTCTCGACAGCGGTCCCATAGGTCACCAGGATGTCGAGCACGCCGTCGTGAACGTCCGTACTGAGGACCGTAACGTCACCGGACGGAGCATCCCCCGCCCGGTCGTCAAGTTTGCTGCTCACCCGTGCAGCCCCGTCCGGGACCTTCACTTCACCGCTCCCGGCGTTCATGACGCCATAATCCGGGGCCCGGTCAAAGGCGAGCGCCTCCATCGTCCCGGTGTAGACGGCGGCAAAGAGATCCGGGGCCGCGTCGCCGCTCTCGGGTATCTCGAGGGGAACTGCGATATCCACCCGGTTCGCGCTGCAGGAGAGGGTAGCCTCGCTCACCGGCTCGTCGTTCAAGGTCGCGGAGACGACAGGCTCGGCGTAAACGATCGGCATGATGGAGAAGGCGTAGACGTAATCCGCGCCGGTCCCTTCCCGGTAACCCGTCGAAAGGTTCCGGTCGGCGTCGATGAAGACTGCGCCGCCGTAACTCCCTGCGGGGTCCCGGGCAAGGTCGAGCCGGACATACAGGACGCCCCCACGGACGTCGCAGGAGAGGGCGGTGATATCAGGGTCCGGGAAATCCCCCGCCGGATCGGCCACCCCGGCGGCAGAGGCGCACGCCGCGACATGAGCAAGGAGCAACGCCGGAAGTATGAACAGCACGTAACTCCGCCTTCGGTTCTCCTGCGCCATCGGCCCCGGGTGTGCAGGTGACGGGAGGAGATAAAGGTGCCTGACGCGGAGCTATCCGGCGGTTCCTTCGGATAGGCTTCCGCGGCAGGAAGACTGCCATAAAGTTTGTTTGATCCTGTTTCCCCCGAATAACCTCCTTCCCGGAGCAATCCACAGTGACGGTCCCTGCAACCCGGCATGCTGAGGCGGGGATTACAACCGCCGGTGTTGCGGACCTGGCGCCGTCCCGCCCTACATCGCCGTGGTGAGGGCCGCGAACGCCGCGAGTGCGAGGAGCGCGAGGAAGGCAAGCACTCCGGCCATCCAGGCGACCATGAAGAGGATAACCATCGCCAGACGCACCTCCCGGAACGGGACGGTCCCGGCGTTCATCCGCCGCGCCGTGACCCAGGCGTCGTAGATACCGAAGAGCCAGGCGGCAACCCCGGGAATGAGCATCACGAGAAGCCCCGCGAACACCCCGAAGAGCACCAGAAGACCCTTCACCGTCTCTCCGTTGTAGACCTGTCCGAGCCCGGGGAAGAGGAGAGAGAGCCCCGCCGAAAACACCGGGTTCTTCGCCTCCCGCGCCGGAGCATCCGTCCCTGCCGCCGGAGTGCCCACTCCGGGGATTTCAGCAGATTCCATCATAGTTCCTGGAATGAGGTGCTCTTCGGGGGAAGAAGGAGGTTTCGGCTCGTCCATAGGGGAGGTCCGTCAGACTCATAACCTTCAAGCGCCATCCCCTGCTTGAGGAAACCTGCATGGTGCGGACACACGTAACCCCCGGAGAAGCAAAGGCGATGGGCGAGCAGCTCGGCATAACCTGGAAAGAGTTCGGTGTTGAACAGTTCCGGCGCGGCATGGTCGTGGAACTCGAGCACGGCCTCCGCGACCCGACGACGAACGTCACCGACGACGACCTCTTCCTGACGGCGAAGATAGCGCTCGCGCACTTAAACGAGTTTCCCGACTACTACGACCGGCTCGATGAGATGGAGGAGAAGGCGGAGGCTTACTGGGCGGGGCAAAAAGCGCAGGGCTGAGGCGGTCACCGCCACAACAGTCCGGCCGTAACGATCGATACCGCCGCAGGGGCGACCGGCAGGAGGAGAAGACCGGCGAAGATCGCAGATCCCGATCAGCGTCCCGGCCGGGGAGAGAGATGCGCAACAACTATCGCCCGTACATGGCAACCATGACGTATGGAACGGCGCCCGACAGCAGAATGGATCAAGATACGGCAGCGGCGGGTCATCGATGAGAGAGAGTACTACGCCGACAGGCTCTACGAGACCCGGCGTGACGCAACCTCCTACGCCCGTCAGCTGCAGAACCAGGAAAAGGATGTCCTCGTCCTCGGGACCGCCCACGAGGGCGGGCACCGGGGCTATGCCGTCTTCGTCAGGCGATAGGGGCGGTCTTTGCCGCACAGGCAGCCGCCCGCTGTCTGTCCGGTGGAGAGGTCAAATCGAGCACGGGCGGACGCCTTCGGCAGGGGTCAATAACAGAGTGGGGGGCGAACCCCATCCACATTCCCCGTTACTCCGTCGGCCAGAAGAGTGATATATTCCCCGTACGGCAGGAGTTAGTGGATTGAACCAATCGGTTCAACGTACCCGGCACTCCCGGATCGCCGGCCCCGTGCACCGATCCCGCCACTCGTCGTGGAGAACTCCCCGGACGTCGACGTCCTCAAAGACTCCCCACTTCCTGGCGTGCTCCCGGAGGTGCGCCTCATGCACCATCCCGCACTTCTCCATCACCCGGCCCGACGCCGGATTCCGGGAGAAGTGCATGGCGTAGACCCGGTGCAGCCCGAGGACCGAGAACCCGTACTCGATCACCGCCCGGGCGGCCTCGGTGGCATACCCCCGGCCCCAGCAGGATCGTGCAACCCAGTAGCCGAGCTCCGCCCGCCCGTGACGACGGTTGACCTCCACAAGCCCGGCCGCGCCCACGACGGCCCCGTCCCGGGTGACAGCGTAGATAACATGCATCCCATTCTCAAACCCGGGACGGTGCGTGGCAATCCAGGCCTCCGCTGCACCGTCAGGGTAGGGGTAGGGGATCTCGAGGGAGCAGGACGCGACCTCATAGTCGCCGGCGAGCCGCTGCACCTCGGAGGCATCTGCGAGGGTGAACGGCCGCAGGAGCAGCCGGTCGGTTACGAGGATAGGCTGTCCGGTCACAGGGATATCCCTCGCAGCGGTGGCGGGATATACGTCCCGGCGCGGGGAGCCGGCTCCCGGAGGATCCCCCAGATATCGACGTCCTCGTAGACGCCCCACTTCCTGACATGCTCCCGGAAGCAGCCTTCATGGAGCATCCCGCACTTCTCCATCACCCGGCCCGAGGCGGGGTTCCGGGAGAAGTGCATGGCATGGACCCGGTGCAGCCCGAGGACCGAGAACCCGTACTCGATCACCGCCCGCACCGCCTCGGTAGCATACCCCCGGCCCCAGCAGCGCCTCGCTATCCAGAACCCGAGCTCGCCGCGGGCGTGATCCGCATCGATGCGGAGACGGACGCCCCCGATCAGGCTACCCCCTGGAGCGAGCGTGACGGCGAAGGCCGCGGCGTCGCCGTGCCCGATGTCATCGCGGAGGGAGGCGATCCATATCTCGGCAAGGCCGTCCGGGTACGGGTAGGGGAGGAGAGTCGTCGCGGCAACGGCGTAGTCTCCGCAAAGCCGCTGCACCTCGGGGGCGTCAGCAATGTCGAACGGCCGCAGGTACAGGCGACCGGTTGCGAGGATAGGCTGCTTCTCCATGGATATGCTCATGGCGTTAGCCGGATATAAGCCCTGCCGCGCCGCCGGCCGGCCCGCAGGAGAGGATGGCCGGAAGACCTCCGGCAAAAGTTACCCACCCGACCGGACGACCTGCATGAAACCACCCCTGGTTATACCTTGAGGTCCCATCTGCCGGGATTACGCGGCGCAACAGGGATTATGGGCGCCCATGATCTCCCGTCCGGCATAAGAAAGCATAATAACCGCCCTATTCACAAATCAGCAACCTTTATTAATTTTTGTTCTGTATTCCATCATGCATGATCAAAGTCGCAATCAACGGCTACGGCACCATCGGTAAACGGGTCGCCGATGCGGTCGCCGCACAGCCCGATATGGAAGTGATAGGGGTCTCGAAGACGAGCGTCTCTGCTGAGGCATACATAGCAAAAGAGCGCGGATTTCCCCTGTACATCGCTGACCTCTCGAAGAAGCCGGCGTTCGAGAAGGCCGGCATCGAGGTCGCAGGCGACGTCGAGACGATGCTCCTCGCCGCCGACATCATCGTGGACGCCACTCCCGGCGGTGTCGGGGAGAAGAACCGACCGATCTATGAGCGCCTCGGCAAGAAGGCAATATTCCAGGGCGGCGAGGATCACGAGGTCGCCGGGTTCTCCTTCAACGCCCACGCGAACTACCGGGAGGCCGAAGGGCACCAGTTCGCCCGGATCGTCTCGTGCAACAGCACCGGGCTTGTCCGGCTCATCCACGCCATGGACCAGGCCTTCGGCGTCGACCGGGTCCGGGCGGTGATGGTCCGGCGCGGAGCGGACCCCGACGACATCAAGCGGGGACCAATCGACGCCATCGTCCTTAACCCGGTCAGCATCCCGAGCCACCACGGCCCTGACGTCCAGACCGTCCTCCCGCACATAAACATCGTCACCCTCGCGATGATCGTCCCGACGACGTTTATGCACATGCACTCGATACAGATGGACCTCAAGCGTGAGACCACCCGGGACGAGGTGCTGAAGGTCTTTGAGGACCATAGCCGCATCGGCATCGTTCGCAAGGCCACCGGGATCAAGAGTAACGCCCAGCTCCGGGAGTACACCCAGGACCTCGGCCGGCCGAGGACCGACCTCTGGGAGAACGGTGTCTTCGAGGAGTCGGTATCGGTGCTCGCCGGGAAGGAGTTCTACTGTTTCCAGGCCATCCACCAGGAGGCCGACGTCGTCCCCGAGAACATCGACTGCATCCGTGCCCTGATGGGAACGGCGAAGGATCCGGAAGAATCCATCCGGATGACCAACAAAGCGCTCGGCCTCGTCGCCATCGGGTGAACGGCCGGACCGGGGAGGAAGAACCATTAACTCTCCGGCAAACCCATTTCTTTTCATGGATCCGTACGAACTGGTGACCCGAAATACCGTAGAGGTCGTCACTGACGAGGAACTGCGCGCGCTCATCGACCGTCCGGTCAAGCGGGTCTACACCGGCTACGAGCCGAGCGGGGAGATCCACCTCGGCCATATGGTGACGGTGAACAAGCTGATGGACCTGCAGAAGGCTGGGTTCGAGGTGACGGTGCTCATCGCCGACCTTCACGCATTCCTGAACCGCAAAGGGACCATGGAGGAGATCCGGGAGATCGCCGAGTATAACCGCCGCTGCTTCGAGGGGCTCGGGCTTACCGGAGCGAAGTACGTCCTCGGGTCGGACGTGCAGCTCACGCCGGAGTATGAACTTGCAGTCCTGAAACTCTCCCAGGCGATCACCCTCAACCGGGCGAAGAGGAGCATGGACGAGGTCGGGCGGCAGATGGAGAACCCGACGGTCTCCCAGATGGTCTACCCGATCATGCAGATGGTCGATATCGCCACCCTCGGGGTGGACGCCGCCGTCGGCGGGATCGACCAGCGAAAGATTCACATGCTCGCGCGGGAACACCTCCCCTCAATCGGGTATCCGGCACCGGTCTGCATCCACACGCCGATCATCAGCGGCCTCGACGGGAAGAAGATGTCGTCGTCGGCCGGAAACGTCATATCGGTCGCTGATTCCGGAGAGGATATCAGGCAGAAGATGAAGAAGGCGTTCTGCCCGCCGGAGGTTGAGAACAACCCGGTGCTCCAGATCCTGCAGTACCACGTCTTCCCCCGAACCGGGGCGGTCACCATCCGCCGGCCCGCGAAGTTCGGCGGGGACCGGGAGTTTGCCGTCTATGAAGACCTTGAGCGGGCCTATGCCGCAGGCGAGATCCACGCGCTCGACCTGAAATCGGCGGCCGCCGACCACCTCATCGATATCCTCACCCCCGTACACGACTACGTCTGCAGCAGGTGATCCAACCGTGGGCCACGACGAAGAGCACGAGCGGTTCGACCGCGATATCGAGGCGATGGGCATCCGGGTAAAGGATGCCAACCTGATGAAGGTACGGGCCGACGTCTTCGACGAGGTCACCCTCATAGCGCTCTACAAACTCGTCCACAAAAAACTGATCTCGGTCATCGGCGGGCCGATCAGCACCGGAAAAGAGGCGAACGTCTTTTACGGTGAGCACGACGGGCGGGGGATCGCCATCAAGATCTACCGCATCCAGACGGCGAACTTCAAGGCGATGACCGAGTACCTGGCGGGAGACCGCCGGTTCGCGAGTGTCCGGGGGTCGCGCAAGGGCATCATATTCGCCTGGACGAAGAAGGAGTACAGCAACCTTGCGCGGGCGCACGACGTGGGGATCCCGGTCCCCGAACCCCTGGCGTTCGACCGCAACATCCTCCTGATGGAGTTCCTCGGCGAGGGAGAAACACCGTATCCCCAGCTCCGCAACGCCGAGATCGAGGACTACGGAGCGGTATACCGGCAGATCCTCGACTACGTGGAACGGCTCTACCGGGAGGCGCGCCTGGTCCATGCCGACCTCTCCGAATACAATATCCTCTATCACGAGAAACCATACCTGATCGATATGGGGCAGGCGGTCACCCCGGATCACCCGCGGGCGCCCGTGTTTCTGATCCGGGATATCAAGAACCTCAACAGATATTTCTCCCGCTACTGTGATGTGCCGGACGAGGAAGAGGTCCTCAGAGCGATCGCCGGCACCGGACACCGGGAGCCCTGAACACCGGGAGAAGGGATGAATCATGACCACACAGGAGATGAAAGTTTCAACAGCCAGGATCGGTGTACTCATCGGCAAGAGCGGGTCCACGAAACGCGATATCGAAGAGAAGACCGGGATAACCCTCTGGATTGACAGCGAGGAGGGTGTGGTGACGATCGAGGGGGAGGACCCCATCGCCGTCATGACGGCGACAAGCGTCGTCCAGGCGATCAACCGTGGGTTCTCGCCGGAGCGTGCGTTCCGGCTTCTCGAGGACGAGGATATGATGCTTGATGTCATCGATCTTGCCGACCTCTCGGAGACTGCCCGGCAGCTCGAGCGGCTCCGGGGCCGGATCATAGGCAAGGCGGGGACGTCGCGCGCCCAGATCGAGAATATGACCAGCACGGAGATATCAGTCCACGGGAAGACCGTCGCGATCATAGGCCTCCCGGAGCAGGCTGAGACCGCGAGGAAAGCGGTGGAGATGCTGATCCAGGGCGTGCCCCACGAGAACGTCTACGGGTACCTCGACCGGAAGAAGAAGGAAGCCAAGCAGTCGATGCTGGAGTACTACTCCTGATACGGCGGGCGAACCGATCCTGCCCATGGCCATAACAATATGCACGATACGTGGTTTGCAGTGGAAATGAAGGGGTATACATGGAGATAGCCGACCTCCCCGTCCCGCCGGATCTGGTGGCCGGCTACGCAGAACGCGGGATCACGGAACTCTACCCGCCGCAGGCAGCCTGCGTCGAAGCGGGGCTTTTCTCGGGGAAGAACCTCCTCATCGCCATCCCGACAGCGAGCGGTAAGACCCTGGTCGCAGAGATGGCGATGCACCACCAGGCGGGGAGGGGCGGCAAGTGCCTCTATATCGTCCCCCTGCGGGCGCTCGCGAGCGAGAAGTTCGATGAGTTCTCGGGGAAAGGCCTCCGCGTCGGTATCGCCACCGGCGACTTCGACCGGCGGGACGACTACCTGGGGAGAAACGACATCATCGTGGCGACGAGCGAGAAGGTGGACTCGCTCCTGCGGAACCGGACACCGTGGCTTGCAGAGATCACCCTGCTAGTCCTCGACGAGGCCCATCTCATCGATGACCCCTCCCGGGGTGCGACCCTCGAGATGCTGATAGCAAAACTCCGGCACAAAAACCCAGATATGCAGATCATCGCCCTCTCCGCCACTATTGGGAACCCCCGCGACCTGGCCGGGTGGCTGGATGCCGAACTCGTCGAGAGTGACTGGCGGCCGGTCGACCTCCGGGAAGGGGTCTTCTTCCAGGACGGCATCCGGTTTGCCGACAGCACCCGGGAGGTTGAACGCCGGAGCAAGTACGAGGACCTGGACCTCGTCCTCGACACCGTGGCGGAGGGGGGACAGTGCCTGGTCTTCGTCAGTTCCCGCAAAAACGCCGAGGCGTTTGCGAAACGCGCGGCGTCCGGGCTGAAGCTAGCAAACCCGACACTCGCGGGCTACGCCGATAAGATACGCTCGAACGCCGCGACCGATATGGGGAGGATGCTCGCCGCCTGCGTGGCGCAGGGGGCGGCGTTCCACCACGCGGGACTCGCGCGGGAGGAGCGCCGGATCGTCGAGCAGGGGTTCCGGGAGGGACAGATCAAGGCGATCGCCTCGACCCCGACGCTCGCGGCCGGCCTGAACCTCCCCGCCCGGCGGGTGATCGTCCGCGACTACCTCCGGTTCAACGCCGGGGAAGGAATGGTCCCGATACCGGTCCGGGAGTACCGGCAGATGGCCGGGCGGGCCGGGCGGCCGCACCTCGACCCTTACGGCGAGGCGGTCCTGATAGCAAAGTCCGAGGAGATGGTCGATGAACTCTTCGACTGCTACATCGGGGCGCCCGCCGAGGACGTCCGGAGCCGGTGCGCGAACGAAGCGGTCCTCTGCACCCACATCCTCTCGCTCATTGCGACCAACTTCGCCCGCGAGACAGGCGAGGTGCTCGGGTTCATGGACGGAACGTTCTACGCTCACCAGGGCGAGAGCCCGCTCGCGCTCTCGCGGGCGGTCCACCGGGTGCTCGAGTTCCTGCGAGAGGCCGAGATGATCACCGAGGTGGGGGAGTGGCTTGAGGCCACCGAGTACGGGTCGCTCGTCTCCCGGCTCTACATCGACCCCCGGAGCGCTGAGGTGATCGTGACGGCGATGGCCAGGCAGAAGAAGTACACTGATATCGGCCTCCTGCACCTCCTCTGCTCCACACCGGATATGCTGACGCTCTATGTCAGGAGGGACGACATGTACATCCTCGACCGGTTCCTCGCCGATCACCGGGACGACCTCTGGATGGAGATCCCCTGGGATGCGGGCGAGGGGTTCGACCGGAGTCTCAAGACAGCGCTCCTCCTCGCCGACTGGGCGGACGAGGTCGGTGAAGACGTTCTATGCGAGCGCTACAATGTCGGCCCGGGCGACATCTATGGAATGGTGGAGAGCGTCGCCTGGCTGGTCCACGCGAGCCGGCAACTCGCCGGGCTCTTTGCCCCGCACCTCGCGGGCCCGATCGAGGAGATGGAGCTCCGGACCAAACATGGTATCAAGAAGGAACTCCTGCCCCTCATCAGGCTCCGCGGAATAGGGCGGGTCCGGGCCCGCCGGCTCTTCAACAACAACCTCGGGTCGATCGAGGCGCTCCGCGCGGCCGGACCGGAGAAGGTCGGGAAGGTTCTCGGGCAGGGGATCGCCGCCAGGATATTCGAACAACTCGAAGGCGCGCGGGACGAGGTCGGGGAGCTCGCCGAGGGGCAGGCGACCCTCTCCCGATTCGGGTGAGCAAAAAATGGCAGAAGCAGCGTGCGATATCTATCCGGCGATCTTTACGGTCGATGAGAACGTCGTTTTCCTCCGGAAGGTCCGCCGGATCGCGGGCATTTGCGGGACCCATATCATCCTCTTCGACGCCGACCGCCTGGCAGGCCGCGATCATGTGGAAGCGGCGCTCCGGCATGCCTGGCGGTCGTGGACCAGAGGCGAGCCGATAGCGAACTCGATCGAGATGGAAGCGCTCCTCTACGCTGCGGGAACCCGACAGTGCCAGGTGGCCGCGTCCTTCGGGATTCATCCCGGGGAGAATCGGGCCTACATCGCCGTCTGTCCCCCGGCACCGGGCGTCCGGGACCGCCTTGCCGATCTCGTGACGTTCGTCGATGAGGACCGGGAGGAGACAATCGATCCCGCGAAGCGGGCGCGTCTCGCGGACTTCTTCGGTATCACACCTGAAGAGGTCGCGGTGGTGGGCGAGGCGCGGTTCCGCGACCTGGTGCTCGAGCGGGTGGCGCTCCTCGACGTCTACCGCTGACCCGACGACGCGTGGGTGAGAATGTGCCGGATCTCGGGGATGATGATCTCCCGGGCGGCGAGCGTGACCGCCTTCGTGGAGCCCGGGATACAGAAGACCGCCCGACCACCGATGACACCGGCGATCGCCCGCGAGAGGATCGCAGCGGTCCCGATCTCCTCGTAACTCTTCAGCCGGAAGAGTTCGCCGAACCCGTCGATCTTCTTCTCGAGCAGCGGCGCGACCGCCTCGATGGTCACGTCGTCGGGCGTGAGCCCGGTACCCCCGGTGATGATGACGCAGGTTGCACGTGAAAGGGCAACATAGACCTCGGTGCGGATCCGCGCGAGATCGTCGGGTACCACAACGTAATGGGTCACCTCGATGCCGGCGGCGGAAAGGAGGTCGATGAGCGCCTTACCGCTGGCATCAGTCTCAGATCTCCGGCTCGATGAGACGGTGATGACGGCACCGGTCACGGTGAGGGATTTAAGATGACTACTCTCCATAGGATCTTCCAGTACTCCTGTACCGCGTATTTTACTTCTTTGTATCCCCCGGTTGGAGGAGTTCAATCCCCGACCCCTTTGTTTCGACTGGAACTCCAGAGGTTCTCCGGGGCTGGAAGGGGTGATCGACGCGGCGAAGGGGAGGGGCCCCGGATCCCTGGCTGATCGATCGGAGGTCATTGGGGATGGTTGAGAGGGATCCAGAACGGTAAGAGACCGGGTTCGGTGGAGGAAGAAGAGAGATCCGGGATGGCGGGAGAGGAGAGCCAGCCGGGATAACCGATCTCATCCATGAGACGATCCTCTCATCCATCAGGGGAGCAACCTGGTGCCCGGGGGAGATATGATCCGGTTCACCGGGGTAGTGAGTCCCGCTATCCTGTGTTCTCTTCATGCCGTACCCCTCTCTTCCCACTTCCTGTTCTCTCCTCTCCAGTTCCCTGTTCTCTTCTCTTCTCACTCTGTATCCCTCTTCTCCAGCTCTGTGCTCTTCTTTCTTCATCCAGTACTGCTGCAATAGAATTACAATAGAATTATATGTCTTGAGTTGCAGAGGTACACATGACTATTATCATCATCTTTGATTGAATGATACACCCTGTGTATCATCATCACTCTCCACACGAAACAAAGGGGTGGGGGTGATCCCCGGATCCCCTTCCCGAGATCATTACCATCCTGATCAGTCATCCCAATTTCACCAGCAACCTATCGAGCAGTTCACCAGTATTCCGCCGACAGCCGACCGGTCCTGAGTTCCACTGGAAACGAAGGGGTTATCAGCCCTTGAAACGATCATATTAAGGGTTCACGGCACGAAAATTTCCTGTCCTGGCAACCCCCTCCGGTGACACCATGTCGGACGATAAGACCAACCCAATGGGACTATTCAAAAAATACCTGACCAATAGGCGTATATTTAAGAACAGGGAAGTGCTGCGCCACAGCTATCGTCCCCACATCCTTCCTCACCGGAAACCGCAGATCGATGAGCTCGCCTCGATCCTTGCGCCTGCTCTCAACAACGAGACACCGTCAAACATCCTCATCTACGGCAAGACCGGGACCGGGAAGACGGCCTCGGTCCGGTATGTCGGGACGGAACTCGAGAACGCGAGCGCCCTCGCCGGGACAAAGTGCAGGATCGTCCACCTCAACTGTGAAGTGATCGATACCCAGTACCGGGTCCTCGCCCAGATTGCAAACTGCCTCGACGACGCCGACCAGCACCCGAGCGACACCCCCCGGAACCTCATCCCGATGACTGGATGGCCGACTGACCAGGTCTACATGGAGCTGAAGAACCAGCTCGAGAGCAGCGGCGGGGTCATGGTCATCATCCTCGACGAGATCGACAAACTCGTCAAGAAGAGCGGCGACGACACCCTCTACAACCTCACCCGGATCAACTCCGATCTGAAGTTCGCGAAGGTCAGCATCATCGGGATCTCAAACGACCTCCGGTTCACCGACTTCCTGGACCCCCGGGTCCTCTCTTCGCTCTCTGAGGAGGAGATCGTCTTCCCCCCCTACAACGCCCCGCAGCTCTGCGACATCCTCCAGCAGAGGGCCGATATGGCGTTTGTCGAGGGGGCGCTCGACGAGGCGGTCATCCCGCTCTGTGCGGCGCTCGCGGCGCAGGAGCACGGCGACGCCCGGCGGGCCCTTGACCTCCTCCGGGTCTCGGGGGAACTCGCAGACCGCGAGAACGCCGCGGGCGTGGGTGAGAAGCATGTTCGGATGGCCCAGGAGAAGATCGAGACCGACAGCATGGTGGAGTGCGTCTCCACCCTCCCGACCCAGAGCAAGGCGGTCCTCTACGCGATGCTCATCCTCGAACAGATGGGCAAACGGATCTTCACGAGCGGCGAGGTGACGGTGGTCTACCAGGAGATCGCCCGGATCATCGACCTCGACGTCCTGACGCACCGCCGGATCACGGACCTCATCTCCGAACTCAACATGCTCGGCGTCATCAACACCCGTGTTGTCTCGCGGGGCCGCTACGGCCGGACGAAGGAGATGTGGTTCGACGCAACGACGAGTAAGATCGAAGAGGTCGTCACGCGTGACCCAAGGCTTGTCGACCAGAGGCTCAAAGAACTCGACATCAATCGCTTAAGAGCAATGTTCAGGTGAAACTATGGATGAAAAGGACCGTATCCTTCTCCAGGAGTTGGAGGAGAACTGCCGTACCCCGGTGAGCGAACTCGCGGTGCTGGCCGAAGTGAGTGAGCAGGATGCACAAGACCGGATCGGCCGGCTGGAAGCGGCTGGCGTCATCCGCCGCTATGGAGCGGTCGTCGACTGGGAGCGGTCCGGCGACGGCAACGTCGCCGCGGTGATCGAGCTGAAGGTCTCGCCCGAACGGGACTTCGGCTACGACCGGATCGCAGAGCGGATCGCCCGGTTCCCGCAGGTCCGGTCGCTCCGGCTGATGACCGGGACCTACGACCTCCAGCTGCTGGTGGCCGGGTCGAGCATGCACGAGATCGCCCGGTTCGTAGCCGAGCAGATCGCCCCGATGGACCGGATCCGGGAGACAGCGACGCATATCATCATGAAGACCTACAAGGAGAACGGCACCACCTTCGCCGGGCGCGAAGAGGTTGAGCGTCTCCCCTACTCGTTCTGAGGTGCGGCTCATGAGGGATTTCGTCTCGGCACGGGCCCGCGCCATACCCCCTTCGGGTATCCGGAGGTTCTTTGATATCGCCCAGACTATGGAGGACGTCATATCCCTGGGTGTCGGCGAACCGGACTTCGTGACCCCCTGGTGCGTCTGTGAGGCGTCTATCTACTCCATCGAGCAGGGATCGACCGCCTACACCTCGAACAAGGGGACACCCCAACTTCGGGGCGCCATCAGCCGCTACCTCGATACCCGGTTCGGAGTCAACTACAACACCGATGAGGAGATCATCGTGACCTGCGGCGTCTCGGAAGCGGCTGATATCGCCATCCGGGCCGTCGTGGACCCGGGCGACGAAGTGCTGATCGCCGAGCCCTGCTACGTCTCCTATACTCCCTGTGTCTCCCTCACTGGCGGGATCCCGGTGACCGTCCCCTGCCGGGCGGAGGACGAGTTCCGGCTGACGGCCGATGCGCTCATGGAACGTATCACCCCGCGGACGAAGGCCCTGATAGCGAACTTTCCGAACAACCCCACCGGCGGGGTGATGCAGGAGGCGGACTGGCGCGCTGTCGCCGACGTCCTGGTCGACCACGACCTCCTCCTCATCAGCGACGAGGTCTACGCCGAGCTCACCTATGATGGCGATCACTTCGCGCCGGCGACGATCCCCGAAATCCGCGACCGGACGATCACCTTAAACGGGTTCTCGAAGGCCTTCGCCATGACCGGGTGGCGGATCGGCTACCTCTGCGCCCCGCCGGCGATCACAGCGGCGGCCCTGAAGATCCACCAGTACGTCGCGCTCTGTGCCCCCGTCATGGGGCAGGTTGCGGCCTACGAGGCGCTCCGGATCGGGGAAGCGGAGAAGGATGCCATGGTCCGGGAGTACCGGCTCCGGCGGAACCTCTTCGTCGACGGATTGAACAAACTTGGTCTTACCTGCCATCTTCCGAAGGGTGCGTTCTACGCCTTCCCCTCGGTGGAGAGCACCGGCATGACCGATACCGAGTTTGCCGAGTCACTCCTCCGCGAGCAGCATGTGGCGGTCGTCCCGGGAAGCGTCCTCGGGCCGTCAGGTGCCGGGCACGTGCGGTGCGCCTACGCGGTCTCGCGGGACGATCTCAAAGAGGCGCTCTCCCGGATGGGCGCCTTCCTGGACTCGGTGAAATAGAAACACCTCCGTACGCGTCCCCGGACAGAATCAAAACTTTTTTATCCGGCACCCCTGCCTGAACTGTCGTCGGTCTGGTGTCCGACAGAAGAATGACGGGCAGGGAACCCCTTTATTTCCACTGGAGATGTGGATTTATTCAGGGATTCCAAGTGCCCGGGATCTCGTCGCGCCCATACCGGGGTACGCATCCCGTCCCCCAAACCCCGGGCAGATCGTCGGGTTCGCATCCGCGCTCCGGGAAAAAAATCCGATTACAGATCAGCATGCCGCTCCCGGCAAAAGCTCGATACGGCGGCCTTGAATTATCAGGAAATGAAGTTTCCAGTGGAAATGAAGGGGTCCAGATCATGATGTCAACCGTGCCTTAGACGATCTGCGGCCACGAAGGTTGATATACGATGGCCTTCTACCGCCGGAAACGCGGGATATCCGCATATAATGACGAAATGACGGAGAGACCTGCCCGGGCGCTCCGCGCCCTACGGGAGATCCGTCCTGTCACAGAGGATACCTTCTGTAGCCCGGGTTCCGGGAAACCCCGGTCTGGCGCCCGCCTCCGGGGGCGCGGAACGGCATGGAGCGAGCGGGGCAGGGACCGGTAGAACGTGGTTGTCTTTAAGCAGGATGGTTGCTCTCCCGGTATCACATTGTAACGTTTATCAGCATGTATCACTCCATCCTACTTGATAGAACAATGAGTTGTACTATTATCGTCGGCGGATTCTTTGGTGACGAGGGCAAGGGAAAGATCGTAGCCCACATCGCTCACCAGGATAGACCATCCATCATCTCCCGGGGCGGCGTCGGCCCGAACGCAGGGCACACTGTCTGTATCGGAGATAAAGAGTACGGTGTCAGGATGGTCCCCTCGGGGTTCGTCTACCCGGAAGCGGCCCTCATGATCGGGAGCGGCGTGCTCGTCGACCCCCGGGTCTTCCTGCGGGAGGTTGACCTGCTCGGTGTCCGGGACAGGACCTTTGTCGACGGGCGGTGCGGTGTCATCGAAGAGGAACATATCGCCCGGGACAGGGCGAGCGAGCATCTCAGGGATAAGATCGGAAGCACCGGAACTGGGTGCGGACCGGCCAACTCGGATCGCGTCCTCCGGACATCCCGGCAGGCGAAAGATGTCCCGGAGCTGGCGGACTACATCACCGATGTGGCAGAGGACGTCAATTGCGCCCTGGATGAGGATAAGGTGGTGCTCCTTGAGGGGACCCAGGGCTTCGGCATATCGCTCTACTTCGGGACCTACCCCTACGTGACCAGCAAGGACACGTCCGCCTCGCAGATCGCTGCTGATAACGGCGTCGGCCCGACCCGGATCGACGACGTCATCGTCGTCTTCAAGGCCTACCCGACCCGGGTCGGTGAGGGTCCTTTTGCAACCGAGATGCCGATGGAGCGGTCGCATGAGCTCGGTATCGAGGAGTTCGGCACCGTCACCCGTCGCCAGCGCCGCATCGGCACCTGGGACGCGAAGATGGCTCGCTACTCAGCGATGATCAACGGGTGCACCCAGGCGGCGATCACCGGCATCGACCGGATCGACCCGGCCTGTTTCGGCGCGACGGACTACGACCGGCTGACCGTGAAGGCGAAGGACTTCATTGCGCAGGCCGAGAAGGATATCGGCAAGCCTGTCACCCTGATCTCGACGGGCCCCGAGATGTCCCAGATCATCGATCTTCGGGGCGAGTTATGAGGCGGGATCTCGTTGAGATCCTCTGCTGCCCGGTCTGCAAGGGCGATCTCCTGCTGACCGTGACCGAAGAGAACGGCGGAGAGGTGCTGGAGGGCATCCTCCGGTGCGCGGCCTGCCGCGTCGACTACCCCATCAGTGAAGGCATCCCGAACCTCCTCCCGCAGACGGTCTGTGAGGGCTGATATCGCCGATGTCGGAGATTCATCTCAACCGCCGGGGGATCAACGCTATCGAGGTTCCGGGTGAGGTGGAGACGATGCCGGGGGGCGTCCTCACCCTCCATATCATCAACCACGGCTCGCCGCTCCATATCTCCCTCACCTCGACGAACTCATCGACCTTCACCGATTTTTTCCACGAGAACCTCTACGTGGACCAGAATGAGGAGTTCCACATACCCATCCGGGAGGGCGCCTACCCCGGGGTCTTTTCCGTTGAGGTCATCGCCGGGTACGGCGCCCGAAGGGCACAATTCCGTGTCGTCGTCAGGGAGCGGGCGGCACCGGAACCCGAGCCGGAACCGGCCTCCACGACGGCACCCTTCCAGGCGGTGTCGCTCCCATGGCGCCCTTATGTTCCGGTTCTCGCTCTCGGCGCCGCCGCTCTGGTCCTCTACGGCCTCTGGCTCGCTTACCGGGTTGATCTCTTAAACGCCGCTGCGTTTGCGGTGCTGCTCATCGGGGTCATCCTCGCATGGTTGCGGCAGCGGTCGTAGTCGCCGCGTCGCTGCTGGTGGACCGGCTGGTCGGCGACCCGCACTCCCGGTACCATCCGGTGGCGGTCCTCGGCCGGTTCATCGGGTGGTGGGGAGTTCCGGCCCGCTATCCGGCCCGCATCCAGCGGGCGGCCGGGGTCACGGGGACCGTCGCGACCGTGGCGCTCTTCGCCGCCCCGTTCGTCCTCGTTCAGTTCGCCGCCCCGTGGTATCTCTATCTCCTCCTCGCGCCCTTTCTCCTCAAGGCCTGCCTGGCCTGGCGGGCGCTCGAGGAGCATACCGCCGCCGTGGTGCAAGCGCTCGGGGACGGCGGCATCGATGCGGGTCGCTCACAGGTCGGCATGATGGTGAGCCGGGATACGGCGCGCCTCGAGCGTGAGCACGTCCTCTCGGCCGCCTACGAGTCGATGACCGAGAACCTCGTGGACAGCATCATTTCCCCGCTCTTCTACTTCGGGGTCTTCGGCCTCGCCGGGGCGGCGGCCTTCCGGGCGATCAATACCCTGGACGCGATGCTCGGCTACCGGGACGAGCGCCTCCGCATCGGGTGGTTCCCGGCCCGCGCCGACGACGTCGCGAACTTCATCCCGGCCCGGATCACCGGCATCATCCTGCTCGCCTACTTCGCCGCGAGGGGTCGGTTTGCCCCGGCGTATGCGGCGCTCCGCCGGGATGCAAAAAAGCGCCCCGGGTTCAACGGCGGGATTCCGATGGCCGTCATCGCCGGGGGCGTCGGTGTCAGGCTCGAGAAGCCCGGGGTCTACACGCTTGGGGACCCGGAGCGGACGCTTACGGAGGCGGGCGCTGAGGTTGTCCGCGCTGTCCGGGCGGCGACGATCATCTTTGCGATCCTGGAGATCGCCGCACTATTTTTATTGGGGTCCATGAGCTATACATAGGAGTAATGAAACTCGAGGAACTGAGATTTGGCACCGAGCTGATCAAGCGCGGCTTTGCGTCGATGCAGAAGGGAGGCGTCATCATGGACGTTATCAACGCAGAGCAGGCAGAGCTCGCCGAAGAGGCCGGTGCCGTCGCCGTCATGGCGCTTGAGAGAGTCCCTGCCGATATCAGAGCGGTCGGGGGCGTGGCCCGCATGGCCGACCCGCAGAAGGTCGTCGAGATCATCGATGCGGTCTCCATCCCGGTGATGGGGAAGGCCCGGATCGGCCACTTTGTCGAGGCGCAGATCCTGGAAGCGCTCGGCGTGGATATGGTCGACGAGAGCGAGGTGCTGACCCCGGCGGATGAGCAGTTCCATATCGATAAGACCCGGTTCGGGGTCCCGTTCGTCTGCGGCGCCCGGAACCTCGGGGAGGCACTTCGCCGGGTCAACGAGGGAGCGGCTATGATCCGGACGAAGGGCGAGGCCGGCACCGGCAACGTCGTGGAAGCGGTTCGCCATATGCGGGCGATCATGGGCGGGATCAGGGCGCTGAAAGGGCTGGACGGCCAGGAACTCGTTGACCGGGCCCGGGATATCGAGGCGCCGGCGGAACTCGTCATCGAGTGCGCAAACCTCGGCCGGCTCCCGGTGGTGAACTTCTCGGCTGGCGGCATCGCGACGCCCGCCGATGCGGCGCTTATGATGCAGCTTGGGGCCGACGGCGTCTTTGTCGGGTCGGGGATCTTTAAGTCTGCAAACCCCGAGATGACCGCCCGGGCGATCGTGGAGGCGGTGAACCATTACGATGAGCCGAAGGTCATCGCCGAGGTGAGCAAGGGTCTCGGTGAGGCGATGAAGGGCCTCGATATCCACATGCTCCGCGAAGATGAGGTGCTGCAGACCCGTGGGCGTTAAGGTCGGTGTTCTCGCGCTCCAGGGCGATGTCAGCGAGCACATTGCGGCGTTCCGTCAGGCGCTCGCGGACCGGCCGGGTTCAATGGTCATCCCGGTTCGGCACACGGAAGACCTCGCAGGCCTCGACGCCCTCGCTATACCGGGCGGAGAGTCCACCACCATCTCCCGGCTGATAGAAAAGAACGGGCTCTATGAGCCGCTCGCGGAGTTCGAGGGCGGGGTATTCGCCACCTGCGCCGGTATGGTGCTTGCGGCGGACCGGGTTGACGATCCACGGGTGCGGACCTTAAACCTCATCTCGATGCACGTGACGCGGAACGCCTTCGGGCGGCAGGTCGACTCCCGGGAGGTGCTTCTCGCGGTGAAGGGTCTCTCCGAGCCGTTCCGGGCGGTCTTCATCCGGGCCCCGGTGGCGACGGAGGCGGGACCCGGCACGGAGGTACTCGCCCGCATCCCGGAGGGGATCGTGGCGGTCAGGAACGGCCGGCATATGGCGTTCGCCTTCCACCCGGAGCTCGGCGGGGACTTACGCCTGCACCGGATGTTTCTTGAGGGGCTCGGGGTATAAGGCCCCGGTATTCCGACATTTTTACCTTCCGGCGTTGCCCATGAACCGCCGTGCCCATGCCTCACCTTCGGTGGTCAGCCGGTAGATGATCCAGTTCCCCTGCGCCTCGCCGATGATCAGCCCGGCCTTCTTCAGGACGGAGAGGTGGTAGGATAACTTTGAATCCGCTATCCCGAGCACCACCTTGATGACGCAGACGCAGAGCGGCTGCACGGCAAGCATCGCGAGGATCTTGAGGCGGAGGGGGTCGGCGAGTGCGCGGTGGAGAGCGCTCTCTCTTTCCAGGACGTCGTCCCCCGGTAGCCTCCCCGTCAGCCCTGCGATGCCCCCGCACCGACAGAGCGCCTCCTCGACCTCCGGCGGGAGGGGTAGCGTATCTTCCCGGCACTCGTTCTTCTCCGTCACCTCATCATCTCCCTGCTTCAAACTTATGTCAACTACCCCCCCCTAACGGAGGGGGCTTGCAGCTGGGGCCCCTTGCGGGGCACAGGGCTGCAATTTCATCGGTGCGAAGGTTGACGGTTCAAAAGACGTCCTTATTCGCACGGGCCGGTTGACGCGGCCCCTACCGATTATCCGTGGCACCACGGAATCACCGGCTACCTTTCTCAAATGGTTCAGAGCGCCGTTGACATCGGCGTTGATCAGGGTGCCCAGAGCACTCCGGTACAACCCGCGCCGGATCCGCCGCGTCTTCCCGTAGGGGGGCTTGCGGATCGGGTCCAGGTTCAGAGCATCGACCTGCGAGGTGTAGGCTTCCGAGTGGGAGTCGTCGAACCGGATCCCGTACAACTCGCACTTGCTCTTCAGCTTCTGCCGGAACTTGTGATACGGCACCTGCACGAAGTTCTGGTTCCCCCGCCGGCCGTGGCGGATCTTGTCCTTGATCCCGTCCCAGCGAGGGAGGACAACCGTCCCGATCCGGTGCTGGAGGGCATAGTTCGCGATCCAGACCACGTACCGGTTCATCGCTTCGGTGATCCGGCAGTCCCGCTTCTTCAGTAGCCGAGCCTGCCGCTTCGTGATCCCCTGAATCCCTTGCTTATCCTTGATGCTCTGCAACCGTGCGTTCTCTTTGTTGTACCACCGGTTAATTGACTTGATACGCTTACCGTCAAGGATGACGGCAGCCCCGGTGGCGGTGTCAACCAGCGTCGCAAAGTTGTTGAGCCCGAGGTCGATAGCGAGGTACTGGGCGGGGTCGAGGTTCTGGGGTTTGGAGGGGACCTTGTAGCAGAACTCGATCTTGTAGGCCTTCCCGCCGTGGGCCGGCAGGATCGTGACCTCCCGGATCTGGTGCGGCTTGATGCACGGCGGGATCGGGAACGTGAGCTCCTTCCCCGTCAGGCCATGCTGCTTCCGGAACTTGATCGCCATCCCCAGCGTCACGGCCCCGTTGCGGATCGTCAGGTGTGCCCGGGGGAACGCCAACTTGAACCGGCCGTCTTTGGGGAGGTAATGCGGCGGACTCGGACAGTACTCGAGCTGCCCCTTGCGATACAACTTCAGCAACTCGAAATAACTCTTATACGCCTCTTCAACCGACTTCAGCGTCTGCTGAGCAGCGTCACTGTGCAGCAATCCGTAGTTCTCGTTCTCTTTTGACTGCACAGAAGTGCTGTACTCTTTGAAGGGGAAGTCCTTCTTTCGGGTGTAGGGGAGATAGGATCCGACCAGCACGTCAACCCTGGAGGTGAGGTCCGGCCGAAGCCTCTGAAGGGTCTGGCGGTTCTCCTGGTGCGTGGCGTAGTGCTGCCGGACATTGTACAGCCCCACGTTATACAGGCTCTTGGCATGGTACGCGAGCGTGTCGATAATCTGGAACGTCTTCTTGGGAAGACGGAGATAGTTACTGACCGCTCGCAGTGCCATTATCTCCTATCTTTGTTACTCATCGGTCTATAAGATAACTCCCGCGGGGCGAAAGTGTACGGGGCTTGTTGCGGGCAATTCCTCCCCCAGCTTGCGCAGGGGGTCTCCTTGCCCGTTCGAGATGAAGAGGACACCCGGGTCTGGTACAAGCTGAACGACAAGCCCGGATTCATGCAGTATCTCAAGACGCTACTCGGGATGCGTCTCGCCGGGGACTTCTCGCAATGAGCCTGATGGGGTTCATGGAGACGATGGGGACGAGCAGCGTCCCTCTCGTCGCCGCGTTCTTCATCGGACTCATGATGGCCCTCTCGCCCTGCCCGCTCGCAACGAACATCGCCGCAATCGGGTATCTCTCCCGCCGGATCGGCAATCCCGGGCAGACCCTCCTTGCCGGAGCGCTCTACAGCGCCGGGAGGATGGCCGTCTACGTCGGGCTCGCGGCGCTGATCGTCATCTTCGGCCTCTCCATCCAGGGGATCTCGCTCTTCCTCCAGTCATGGGGCGAGGTGCTGGTCGGCCCGTTGCTGATCGCCGTCGGGGTCGTGATGCTCGATCTCGTTGTGCTCCCCTCCTGCAGGGGCGGGGGCAGGCGATTTGCCGTGTTCAAGGAGCGGGTTGCCGATCAGGGGCTGGCAGGGAGTTTTCTCCTCGGCGTGCTCTTCGCACTGACCTTCTGCCCGTTCTCGGCGGTGCTCTTCTTTGCGATGCTCGTCCCGCTGGCGCTTCGGACCTCTGATCCGCTCGGCGTCCCGGCGGTCTTTGCCATCGCCACCGCCCTGCCGGTGATCGCGTTCTCGCTGATCATGGTGACCGGGGTCGCGAAGGTGGGGAGCGCGATGAAAGCGGCGGAGAAGTTCGAGTACTGGACGCGGCGCATTGTCGGGGTGCTCTTCATCGGGATCGGGGTCTACCTCCTCGCGGTAATGCTGTTTGGGTGATGCCCTTCCTGCGGGGCCGGTGCTCTTTCGGCACTGCGGGGAACCCTCCTGTGACTGCCCGGAAAACTCTCGCAGCCCTTCTCTCCTTCCATGCCGCGCTCCTGTCCACGTTTGGTCTGAAGACTGCGCCGTCCTGCAGGTCCCTCCCGCATACCGTTTCATACCAATTCAATTTTTATTGAAATGGAAACCTTCATACGCCAGCACCACCAACAGTAATTCAAACCGGATTGAAACACTCCGGCGCATCGGCCGGAGCGGATGTGATTGACCATGACAGGCGAGAATGATAAGAAAGACGAAGGATGCATCGGATCGCGGATAAAGAAACTCTTCTCCTCAGGCTGCGGCTGTGGCAGCGGCGGCGGCTGCTGCGGCACACGGATCGTCCCGAAGGAGAAGAAGGAAGAATCTGACACGGGGAAGCAGTAAACCACCGATGCGGGAGCGGGCCTCATGGATCTTCCCTCAACGCTCATTACGGCCGGGCAGTTCTTCGTCGTTATAGCCGGGGAACTGATCCTGCTCTTTGTCGGGATCACGTTCCTCGTCGGGCTGCTCCAGGCCTACATCCCCGAAGAGCGGATACGGGGCGTGCTTGCCGGGAGGCGGCAGGGTGTCGGGAACGTCCTCGGGGCCACTTTCGGGGCGCTCACCCCTTTCTGCTCCTGTTCGACCATCCCCATCCTGATCGGGCTCCTCGACGTCGGGATCCCTTTCGGGGTCTGCATGTCGTTCCTGCTCGCCTCCCCGCTCTTAAACCCGGTGATCCTCTCGCTTCTCGTCGCGCTCATCGGGGTTGTACCGACCGCCGTCTACGCCGCGGTCACCTTCACCGCCGCCGTCGGCATAGGCTGGCTCCTCGGGCGGCTCGGCTACGAGCGCTACGTCAAGGATGTGGTAGTCGAAGGACGGCCGGAACCCTGCAGTTGCGGTGCAAGCCACGGCACCCGTATCCGCGGTGCGTTCTCCTTTGCCGTCAGCCTTTTCCGGCAGGTCTTCCCCTACCTCCTCCTCGGTGCGGGCATCGGGGCGTTCATCTACGGGTTCGTCCCCGGAGACCTGATCGTCTCCCTCGCCGGGCCGGACAACCCGCTCGCCATACCGGTGGCGGCGATAATAGGGGTGCCGATGTACATCCGGGCCGAGACGCTCATCCCCGTGAGTGCCGTCCTCCTCGAGAAGGGGATGGGCATCGGGGCGGTCATGGCCCTGATCATCGGCGGCGCGGGGGCAAGCATACCTGAGGTGACGCTCCTTGCGGCGATCTTCGAACGAAGGCTCGTCGCCGCCTTCGTGGCGACGATCCTCACCGTCGCCGTCCTTGCCGGCGTCATATTCCAGGTGCTCGCGGTGATCTGATGGGCACCGCCGACCGGCCCCGCCCCGGGGTCTCCCGGCTCTCGCTTCTCGACCGCTACCTGACCCTCTGGATTGTTCTTGCCATGGTGGCCGGCGTCGCCGTCGGCTACTTCGTCCCCGCGGTGCCTTCGGCAATCACCGGGTTTGCTATTGGGACGACCTCGATCCCCATCGCCATCGGGCTGATCCTGATGATGTACCCGCCGCTTGCGAAGGTCCGGTACGAAGAACTCGGGAGGGTCTTCCGGGACAGAAAGGTGCTCGGTCTCTCCGTCGTCCAGAACTGGGTCGTCGGCCCGGTACTGATGTTCCTCCTTGCGGCGGTCTTCCTCTCGGGCCGGCCGGAGTTCATGTATGGCCTTATTCTCGTGGGCCTCGCCCGGTGCATCGCGATGGTGATCGTCTGGAACGACCTTGCAGAGGGCGACTGCGAGTATTGTGCCGCCATCGTTGGCTTGAACTCCATCTTCCAGGTGCTCTTCTACGCCCTCTACGCCTACGTCTTCATCACCGTCCTCCCGCCGCTCCTCGGGATCGGGGCCGGGACGGCGGTGCCGATCACGATTTCGGGCGTCGCTGCCACGGTCTTTGTCTACCTCGGCATCCCGTTCGCCGCCGGGTTTGTCACCCGGTTCGCCCTCCTCCGGGTGAAGTCGAAGGAGTGGTACCAGGAGCGGTTCATCCCGAAGATATCGCCGATCACGCTCGTCGCGCTGCTCTTCACCATCGTCGTTATGTTCTCAACCCAGGGCGGCAACATCGTCGCGCTCCCGCTCGACGTCCTCCGGATCGCCGTCCCGCTCACGATCTACTTCCTCGCTATGTTCTTCGTCTCGTTCTGGATGTCCTGGAGACTCGGGGTCGATTACGGCCGGGCAACGGCGCTCTCGTTCACCGCGGCAAGCAACAACTTCGAACTTGCCATCGCCGTCGCTATCGGGGTCTTCGGGATCGGTTCCGGTGTGGCGTTTGCCACGGTCATCGGCCCGCTGATCGAGGTGCCGGTGCTGATATCGCTCGTGAACGTGGCGCTCCTGATCCGGGATAGGTGGTACGGCGGGGAGGCGACAGGAAGATGTCCCGCGGATTCCCAGTAGAGATGATACCATGAAGAAGGAACTCGTCATTGAATGGAAACACATCGGGAAAGATGTTGAAAACACCTGCGAGCGGTGCGAGGAGACCGGGCTGACCCTTGCGGCAGTTCTCGCGGAGATCCGCACGCTCCTCGAGATGGAGGGGGTCAGCGTGCGGATGGTCGAGACCGTCCTCCCCGACGCGGCGGTCGCGGAATCGAACAGCCTCCTCTTCAACGGGGTGCCGATCGAAGACCTCCTCGAGGGGGTCGAGGTGACCACCACCCCCTGCTGCTCCTGCTCCTGTATCACCTGCGATGAGGATACGGAGTGCCGGGCGCTTCGCTACAACGGTGAGGAGTACGAGGCGATCCCGCCGGAACTGATAGGGCGGGCAGCTATGAAGGCGCTCGGGATGGAGTGAGGTTGTGGCGGAACCCGTCACCCTCATCACCTGTTCCGGCCTCTTGAATACCGGGAGGCTGACCACTCTGACGGGAACGGCGCTCCTGCGGCGCTCGCCGGATATTGTGGAGGCCTCGCTCCCGGCAAGCCGCCCTCTTGAGGAGGCGGCACGCTACGCAGGGCGGATCCTCGCACTCGATGGGTGCGAAGATGCCTGTGCGCTCCGGAGACTCCGGGAGATCGGGGTCGAGCCGGACCTGCACGTCGTCGCGACCGAATGCGGGATCACAAAGGATGGCATGGCGGAGCCGCGGTTCGACGAGATCGAGCGGCTCGCAGGGGCGGTGCTCGCGGCGGTACGGGGCGGGAGTGAATCTGGCTGATCTGGGGTTGCGACTGACCGGAACAGCCCGAACGATGAACACGCCCGGGAGAACACGCGATCCGGCATACCTGCGTCCCCCTGCATCCAATTATCATTTTCGTCGGTTAAGCCTGAGGTCACATACCATAGGTGTTCCAGGGCAAAGCCGTGGATGGGGTATGCGACCGAATGGCGGCAGATGGAATCTCCGGGGTTCGGGAGGGGCGAGAACTATCCCGTGTGACGGGCGAAGGGCATGAGCACGCTCCCGGCTCGGGCTGTAGGCTCACCTCCTCTTACATGGGCACGGGATGATCGCTGTTCTGGACCTCCGCCGCCGGATCAGGGCAGAGGGTTTCAATGTATAGTAATTAACATTAACTTAAAGTTAAATAGATATTTTAAATAAGGCCCACGCCCCAACTACGGTACCATAGCCCTCCGATACCTCCCCTCCGGAGCGTGCCGGAGAAGACCGAACGGATGTGGTAATCATTACAAAACACTCTTACCTTCTGCTCATCATGCTCGGCGCCTGTGCAGTCCTCCTCTGCGCCTCCGCCGCCTGCACGACCACCCAGGAAACGCTATCCGTGGCTGGAAACCGCACGATCACCGATATGGCGGGCCGGACGGTCGTCGTGCCGTCGGAGATCACGAGCATTCTCTGCACATCGCCGCCGTCGACGAATCTCGTCTACATGGTCGCGCCCGACCGGCTTGCGGGCTGGAACTTCGCGCCCGAGAAGGGCTACACCCCCGAGCAGTACGCGGCGCTCCCGGTCGTCGGCGGCTGGTTCGGGAAAGAGACCGGCAACTACGAGAACTTCATATCGATGCACCCCGACATCATCGTCGAGGGCTACACCACCGACGGCGGGGCGGCGCTTGCCTCAGTCGCCGAGCGGCAGCAGAAGTTGGGCTCCATCCCGGTCGTCGCCGTTGAGGATACCGTCAACGCCACCGGCTACTCCGCGCCCATCAGGTTCATGGGCGGCCTCCTTGGAGAGGAGAAGCAGGCCGAAGCAATGATCTCGTTCTACGAGGGGGTGCTCGCCACGGTGACGGACCGGGTGGCCTCGATTCCCGACGACCAGCGGGTGGGGGTTTACTACGCCGAGGGCCCGAAAGGGCTCACGACCGATCCCGCAGGTTCGTCCCACTCTGAACTCATAGAACTCTGCGGCGGGAGAAACGTTGCAGACTGTGCGATCACCGCGGGGATAGGGATGACGGAGGTCTCGATGGAGCAGATCATCCGCTGGGACCCCGACGTCATCCTGGCAGGCGACGCGAAGTTCTACGCCGCGGTCCGGACCGACCCGCTCTGGCAGGATATCACCGCCGTGAAGACGGGCCGGGTCTACCTCATCCCGCGGACGGCGTTCTGCTGGTTCGACCGCCCGCCCGGCATCAACCGGATCATCGGTATCCCCTGGACGGCAAAAGTCCTCTACCCCGACCTCTTCGGGGATATGGACCTTGAATCCCTCGTCCGGGAGTATCACGAGACCTTCATCCACGTATCGCTCACCGACGACCAGATCCGGGGTATCCTGAACCCCGGGGCCTGATGAGCATGGGACAGGAAAAGGGCCGTGAAGGAGCGGAACGCATGGACCGGATCGCAAAGACGGTCTTTGCCCCGGTCTACCCGGCGATCGCGGATCAGATCATCGATCAGTGCGGGATCAGGAGCGGCCGGTGCCTCGACGCCGGCAGCGGCCCCGGGTCGCTTGGAATTGCGCTTGCGCGGGCGAGCGACCTTACCGTCACGCTCCTCGACTCGTCCCCGGAGATGCTTGCCGTCGCCCGAAACAACATCCGGGAGGCCGGGCTTTCGGGCCGCCTCTCGCTCCTCGCCGGCGACGTCCACGATATCCCGCTCCCCGCGGGATCCGTCGACCTCGTGGTCAGCCGCGGCTCGGTCTTCTTCTGGGAAGACCTCCCCCGGGCGTTCTCCGAGATTTACCGGGTCCTCGCACCCGGCGGGAAGACCTACGTCGGGGGCGGGTTCGGGACCGCCGAACTCCGGGACGCAGTCCTGGCCGTGATGGCGAAGGAGAACCCCGACTGGAAGAGTTTCCGGGATAAAAACCTCGGCCCGGAGAACCGGAAACGGATCGCGGGCGTTCTCGAGGACCTCGGGCTTCCTCACCGGCTCATCAGCGACGACTCGGGGTTCTGGGTCGTGATGGAGAAGGAGCGGTAGGCATGCGCTGCTCCATCTGCGAGAACCGGTGCGTCATCCCGCCCGGGGGGACCGGGCGGTGCAGGATGTACACAAACGAGGGCGGGACGATCGTCGAGCGGTTCCCCGACCGCTACATCGCGGCCATGCCGATATCCATCGAGACGATGCCGCTCTGCCATTACCACCCCCGGGAGACGTTCCTGCAGGCGAGCGGCATCGGGTGCACCTTCTCCTGCGGCGGGTGCATATCCGAGACGGTCGCCCACCACGCCGAGGCCGTCTCCGGGGCCCTCAGGCATATCCCGCCCGGCGCCCTGGTCGGGCGCGCCCGGGAGGAGGGGTGCCGGGGGATAGCGTTCTGCCTCAACGACCCGACCGCCATGCACCAGACCTTCCTCGGGGTGGCCAGGGCGGCGCACGATGCGGGCCTCCTCGTCGGGTGCGCAACGAACGGCTACTACACAGAGGAGGCTCTCCGCGACCTTGCGTCCGCCATCGACTTCGCAAACATCGGGCTGAAGGGGGCGTCCGATGCGTGCTACCGCGCGTGCGGGGCGGTCTCGGCGGAACCCGCCTTCCGGACGGTGCGGACGCTTGTTGAAGCAGGCGTCCATGTCGAGGTCTCCTGCATCCATGCCCGGGGCGGTGACGACGAGATCCGCACCGCGGCCGCCCGGGTTGCGGCGGTATCCCCCGATATACCGTTCCTCGTCATGCGGTTCATACCGTTCGGTGACGAGCCGCCGGAGAGGGAACCGACGATCGCGGAGTCGGAGCGGATCTGCGACGACCTGCGGGAGACGCTCTCCTACGTCTACCTCTTCAACTCGCCCGGGACCGGCTACCTCGATACGGCGTGCCCGTCCTGCGGAAAGACCGTCGTCCGGCGGGAGTTCTTCGGGCCGATGGGAGCGCGGACGATCGCGATCCCGGCGGACGCCCGGTGCTCCTGCGGGTTTTCTCTCCCCGTGGCCGGGAGTATCGGGGAGACACCCTACGCCGAGCCCGGTATGATGGGCGGCTACCGGTTCACCCGGGCGCTCGAGATGATCCACGCCGTCCTCGTCTGCCTCGGGGTGGAGTCCGATGCCGACCTTGCCCGGATCTGGGCCGGGGTGATCCGGGACGACTACATCAGAGACCTCCACGGGAAGATCCAGCGGATAGACGGATATATCGCTCTTGTCCGGGAACTCGGGGAGCGGGCGGGCCGCCCCGAAGCGGCGGAGAGGCTTGCTACCTACATAAGCGACCGGGTTGCGGCGGTCTCGTCGGCGGTCGAGGGGTGCCCCCGGCCCCGGGTCTACTACTCGATGGGGACGCCGCTCTTCGCCCTGAACGCCGAGCGGTTCGAGATGGATCTCGTGGAAGCAGCTGGCGGCGACCCCGTCAACCGCAGGATCGTGCGTGCCGGGAAACCGGGCGTCAACATAACCCCGGAAGAGTTTGCCGCGTTCAACCCCGAGTACATATTCATATCCGGGTTCCTCTCCGCACCGGCCTCGGATTACCTTGCGGCGTGCCGGAGGATGGGGCTCTCTGCCGACGCCGTCGAGCACGGCCGGGTCTACACCCTCCCGCCGGGCTGGGACTTCGGCAACCCCCGCTGGGTCCTCGGTCTCTCCGCCATCGCCGGCACCCTCCACCCGGAGCGCGCCGGGTCCGATCTCGCCGCAGAACAGGACCGGTTCTACCGGACGTTTTACGGGACCGGCGCGGCAGGGACCGCCGGGAACCGGTCCTTCTACCGCCCGTAAGCGGGCAGGGCGGGCGCGGTCCCGGGGTGGTTCGCCCGGGCCGTTACGCCACCTCCCTGCCCCGGCAGCCGCACGGGTTCATCGGGATGCAGACCGTCCGCCCAGCCTCCTTGATGTAGTGGACGCAGATATCGACCCCGTAGGCTTCACGGAGGTTCTCCTTCGTGATGACGTCCTCGGCCCGGCCCTGCGCGATCAGCCTGCCTTTATTGAGGATGGCGGCCGAATGCGAGACCAGGAAAGCGTGGTCGGGGAAGTGGGTGCACATCAGGATGGCGATCCCGTCGGCGGCGAGCTGGTCGATAGTCGCTATCGTCTTCATCTGGTTGCCGACATCGAGGTGCGACGTCGGTTCGTCGAGGATGAGCAGCGACGGCTCCTGGGCGAGAGCGCGGGCGATCATCACCATCTGCGACTCCCCCCCTGACATCTCGGAGATGGACTTCTCCCGGAGATGGGTGATCCCGATCCGCTCAAACGCCTCCTCCGCCTTCTCGTAGTCTTCCTCTTTCGGGACCGAGAAGGCCGATATATGGGGGGCTCTCCCCATGAGGACGAAATCGAGCGCCGAGAACGGGAAGACGGCACGGTGGGCCTGGGGGACGTAACCGACCTGCCGCGCGACCTCCTCGGGCCGCATATCGGCGACCCGGCGGCCGTCGATCTCCACCGCCCCACCCTGGAGCCTGAGGATGTTTAAGATGCACTTGATCAGGGTCGATTTTCCGGTCCCGTTCCTCCCGAGGAGGGAGAGGACCTCTCCTCTCCGGAGGGAGAGGGAGATATCTTCGAACTGTTTTGTGATGCCGTCGTACGAGAACGAGGCGTTGTTGACGTTCAGAATCATGATATCCAGCCTACCTTTTTGCGTGTTAAGAGGTATGCGAAGAATGGCGCACCGATGAGCGACGTCAGGATGCCGAGGGGGATCTCGGCTACGGTCAGGGTTCTTGCGATATCGTCAACGATCAGGATGAAAGAAGCCCCGATAACGGCCGATACGGGGATGAGTTTCCGGAAGTCGGGGCCGACGAGCATCCTTCCTATGTGGGGGACGACGAGGCCGACCCAGCCGATGATCCCGCTGATACAGACCGCGGAGGCGGTGATGACGGTCGAGGCGATGATGAGCACCACGGTCATCCTCTTTGTGTCCAGCCCGAGCGCCTGCGCCTCCTCTTCGCCGACCGCGAGGAGGTTGATTCGCCACCTGACGAGGTAGAGGCAGAGAGCGCCGAGAAGGATCGGCGGGGCGACCGCGACGATGTCGGCGTTCGAGACCGCGGAGAGACTTCCCATCAGCCAGAAGACTATCGCGGGCAGGGTGTCGTAGGGGTCGGCGACGTATTTGGTGAGGGATATGAAGGCGGAGAAGAGTGATCCAACGATGATCCCCCCGAGGACGAGGACGAGGGTCGAGCCCTTGCCGATGGCCCGACCGATGCCGTAGGTGACGGCGACCGCGAGGATCCCGAAGAAGAAGGCGGAGACCTGGATGACCCAGGGATTGCCGGAGAGGAGGATCCCGAGCGCCGCCCCAAACCCTGCGCCGGCGGACACGCCGAGGATATCGGGGGAGACAAGGGGGTTCCTGAAGAGTCCCTGGAACGAGGCCCCGGCGATGGCGAGCCCTCCCCCGACGAGCATCGCCGCTATCAACCGCGGGAGCCTGATCTGGAAGACAACCGTCTGTTCTGATGCTCCCCAGGTCTGCTCGAAGGAGGGGAGGAGGACCTGCTGACCGGAGGCGGCCGAGAGCAGGGACGACGCACCGTCGAAGAATGCGTTCACCGATCCGATGACGAGGATCCGGAAGGTCTCCACCGGGTCCATCATGTATCTCCCGAAGAAGAGGGAGAAGAGGAAGAGGGCAACTGGGAGGAGGTAGATCGCCTTCCCTGCCGGGATGAACCGGAGGACGGCCTCGTGAACCGGCATGCCGCCATGCGAAGCAATCCACGGGAGATTGATCGTGACGCTCTCCCCGGGCTCCTGCCCGGCCTCCACGGTCGGTTCTTTCCCGCGGGTCATCGCGCGTACCAGTCCATACCATGGATCTGGATATCACGTTTATTTAATTTTATGTTAATGTAAATGACACAATGTTTACTTAGGTGATAAAAGGGTTTGGTCGAAACCCTGTTCCGGGCGTGGCGGTGACGTGCGGAACCCCACATCTCCCGGGGGTCATCGCCAACCACTGATGCGCTGGATGCTGGATACGGGTGGACCCAGGCCCCCGATGACCCCCGGCCAAGGCCTCCGGTGCTCAAACTCAGTTCCCCGCGCGAGGCGATGCCCACCATGGTCCACTGCCCGGGAGGAGTCCGGGGAAAAGCCAGATCAAGTCGAGCCTGCAACCACCTCCAGCCAGGAGGTCGTTTTCATGAGTGCAGCCTCCTGCACAGCCTCATTGGACCATTTCATCTAACTTTCCAGGTGCACCATAGCCTCACGCGAAGAGCGCGAAGCCTTGACGTCTGTGAGGTTGCTATCTCATGCGCGTGTCGCCCGGCGCGGCATGTATCCCGGGCCGGCAGACATTTTTCATCCGGTATGCCCGGTCACATGCGTGATTCAAGTGAGAAAAAAGCGGGGGTGTTCCGGCAGTGCCTGTTGTTATTCTGCTCTTTTGAAACGGGTGCGGATCCTCCTCAACCCTCGGGGCAGTAGCGCCGCCGCAGGATTGCCGGGGCGCCCGGGGAAACTCCGGCGGCCGCATCAGCGAGCAGCGGGGGATCGCCGGCTATGCGGCCCCGGGGAAGCGGAGGCACCAGGACCGTGGAAGCCGTCTGCGCTTCCCGCCACTCCCAGACAGCATCCATCACGTCGCCTGCCGTCGCCATTACGCTCGCGGTCCTGACGTCCACCACAACGGGGTTTCTAATCTCCCAGCACTGAATGACCGTGTCGAGAAGCCGGCGCCGGACCGTCCAGATCATGGGGGGATGCGGGAGCGTGACCAGGCGGTCGATCTGCCTGGCCCAGACTGCACCCTCGAGTTCGAACCGTCCCACCTCATCGATGACCACGAGGTCGGTCTCCCGGGGGTCCGGCGGCGCGAGCGCCCGGCGGCCGAATGCAAGCCCTTCGGGCCGGAAGTAGAATCGGCCGTGGACCTCGCACCGCGGGTCGGGGTCGATCGATGAGAGTTCCTCGTGCTCGCCGGTGGCGAGGTCGACGAGGGTAAACCCGGACCTCCTGCCGTCCCGTACGTGGCCGGGAGCGAGGACGCCCCGGACCCGGACGTGCAGCCCGACGGTGAGCCCGAGGACCTGGTGCAGGAATGTCGTCTTGCACTGGCCCTGCTCGCCGGTGATGATGAATACCGGTGTCTCCTGGCTCATCGGGGGAAACCCCCCCTACAGAGGGTTGAATATGGGGATACGGGTCTATCCCGGCCGGGGTCCGGGTTGACGGTCGGGGAGACGTTCGCTCCGGAGTACATGGATATACTTCTGTGGCTTTCGTATAAAATACTTTTACTTTTGAGTGTTGTTTAAATGATCTAATTTACATCTTGCGAGGCCGGTTGCCGGCCCCGCAACCCATATGCGGGGTCAGGTACCAGGGGGTGCTCATGGACCAGGAGAAAACCTGCCATGCCTGTAGAAAGAACCTCGTCCCGCACGAAAGAGAACCGGAAACGGTGTCGCCGGGGGACGACGCCCTCTCCGGGGCCGACCGCGAGCTTTCGAACCTCGACCTGATCGAGCAGGTCTGCAGGACGACGACGCTCGAGGATCCGCTCGAGATTGCCTGCAGGATCATGCGAAGCCCGCAGATCGGCCTCCACGGCCCGGAGCACCACTTTCTCGTGCCGGGTGTCCTGATCGCGGCCTACTACAACCACCGGGGAAATCCGGAGAAGAAGGAACCAGCCCTCCGGCAGGCGAGGAAGCGAGCAGAAGCCGTCCAGCCGGCCTTCTGCGGGACGCACGGAACCTGCGGTGCGGCGATCGGCACCGGGATCTTCATGAGCCTGATCACGCACTCCGGCCCGTTGAAGAAGGAGGAGTGGTCGCTCTCAAACCAGATGACGGCGCGGAGCCTGACGGCGATCGCCGCAAGCGGCGGGCCGCGCTGCTGCAAGCGAGATTCGTGGCTTGCGATCGGCGAGGCAGTGAGGTTCCTCGCCGAGAAGTGCGGGATCAGCCTGCCGGTGATGGAGCACATCGCGTGCGAGTATGCCACAATAAATCGCGACTGCACGGGATACGAGTGCCCGTTCTACCCCGGTGAAGACACCGGCGCGTGAAGGGGGCATACTCCCCTCCATCAGTATAAGTAGCAACGGGGGACAATACCATACGGAGTTATGCCTATGGCAGGAACGAACGGAACGAGGGTCGTGCTCCACACGACCATGGGCGATATCGTCATCCGGCTCTACGACGATATGCCGGTGACTGCGGGAAACTTTGCAAAATTGGCCCGATCCGGGTTCTACGACGGCACGATCTTCCACCGGGTCATCGCCGGGTTCATGATCCAGGGTGGCGATCCGACCGGCACCGGGACAGGCGGGCCGGGCTACACCATCACCGATGAGTTCGTGAAGGGCCATTCAAACACCCGGGGGACGATCGCCATGGCGAACACCGGTCGCCCGAACACCGGCGGCAGCCAGTTCTTCATCAACCTGGTGAACAACGATTTTCTCGACTGGGATAACCCCAGGACGCCGAGCGCCCACCCGGTCTTCGGCGAGGTTGCCGAAGGGCTCGCCGTCGTCGATAAGATCGGGAAGGTGAAGACGAACTCCGCCGACAAGCCGAAGGTCCCCGTCCGGATAGAGAAAGCGGAAGTCCTGGAGTAACCCTTCGACTCATGAGTCGCAGCGACGCCGGCGCCGGCCGCCGGAACCCGGGCGTGGTCGAGGAGCGGATAGGCTACGCCTTCACAGACCGCTCGCTCCTCGAGCGGGCGCTCACTCGCCTCGCCTATACCCTGGAGGCGGGTCTCCCCCCCGACGCCCACATGGACGCCCTTGCGACCCTCGGCGATGCGGTCATCAACGTGGTGGTCGTGGAGGCGGTGGTCGTGGGCGGGGCGCACGACAAGGGCGCGATCAGCAACCGGAAGATGAACCTGGTGAACATGACCCGGCTCCGCGGGCTCGCGGAGGGCCTCGATCTCGGGGACTACGTCCGCTGGGGAAAGGGCGAGGCCGCTCAGGCGGTCTGGACGTCCGGCCGGGTTCTCGCCGAGTGCCTGGAGGCGCTCGTCGGCGCCGTCTACCTGGACGGCGGGATGGAGGCGGCCGCCGGGGTGCTCCGGCGGCTCGGGCTCACGGCGAAGGCGTAATCCCCTCCCCCTCACTCTTCTCCCCTGGCGCCCGAACCCCGGCCGGCGGCCGCATCAGGAGCCAGGCGGCGGCAAATCCCACGACGGCGAGCGCCGCGACCCACGGAAAGACCCCGAGGTAGGTCCCGGTCGCTGTCCTGATAAACCCCGCAAGCTGCGGCCCGGCGATGGCGCCGGCACCGTAGGCGAGGAAGACGACCCCGTAACACCGCGGGTAGTCGCATGTTCCGAAGTAGGACGCGGTCGCGGTCGGCGCGATGGCAAGCCAGCCCCCGAGGCACCCCCAGAGGACGGCGAACGCGACGATGTAGGCGGGCACCCCCGGCGCGAGCCAGATCAGGACCGATGCGGCCGCGATCAGACCAAACGTCAGCATCGCCGTCTTTTGGGGAGGTATCCGGTCGGCGAGGCTGCCGAACACCGGCCGTCCTAGCCCGTTGAAGACGGCGAAGAACCCGACGAGGACCGTCGCAAGCCCCGCATCGATCCCGGCCACCTCGGTCCCGACCGGCTTTGCGATCGAGATCGCAGTGAGCCCCGCGAGGCAGCCGATGAAGTAGCAGGCAAAGAGGCCGTAGAAAGCCCCTGTCCGGAGCATCGCCCTTCTATCGCACTCGCAGAGCGGTGTCGTGCCGACCCCGGGCGCGGGAGGGGACCATCCCGCCGGCCGCCAGCCTTCCGGCGGGAACCGGAGCGGCAGGGCCGCGAGCACCAGCACGGCGGCGAGCGCGACCCCGAAGATCCCGAACGTCGTCATCACCCCGTACGCGGCGATCAGCGCCCCCGCGGCGTTTGCGGTGACAAACGCCGAGATCCCGAACCCAAGGAGGGCAAGCCCGACAGCAAGCCCACGCCGGTCCGGGAACCACCGGGCCGCCACGGCGACCGGCGCCCCGTAGGCGATACCGACCCCGATCCCCCCAACAACACCGTAGACGACGTAAAGGGCCTCGACCGACGTCGCCGTCGAGGCGAGAAGCCACCCGAGGCCGGTGAGGAGCCCGCCGACGACTGTTACTCTCCGGGGGCCGTAGCGTTCGATGTACTTCCCGGCGAGCGGCATCGCTATGGCGAAGAAGGCGAGGAAGACCGAGAACGGGAGAAGCACCTCACCCGCTGTCACCTCCCGGCCGAGCGTCGCGGTGAAGTGCGCCGCAAGCGGCGCCACAAATACGCTCCAGGAGTAGATGCTCCCGAGGCAGAGGTTGATGAGGAGGCCGAGGGCCACGAGGCCCCACCGCCCCCTCTCCGCGGGCATGCCTAAGACCTTCGGTGTGTCAGGCATGGTTCTTCCTCACGACGATGAGGTGGGTCACTCCTCCAGGGTGGATATGTCCCCCGGGTCCATGCCGAGTTCCCGGGCCTTCAAGACCCGGCGCATGATCTTGCCGCTTCGGGTCTTCGGGAGCCGGTCCATGTACTCGATCTCGGCCGGCACTGCGACGGGCCCGAGACTTTTCCGGACATGGCGAGCGAGTTCGGCGGAGAGGCCGTTGCTCGGGCTCGCGCCGACGCGGAGGGTGACGAACGCCTTGATGGTGTTCCCCTTCAGGGGGTCGGGCTTCCCGATGACAGCCGCCTCCGCCACCGCATCGTGGGAGACAAGCGCGCTCTCGACCTCCGCGGTGCCGATGTTGTGCCCGGCGACGACGATCAGGTCGTCGGCCCGCCCGAGGACCATGATGTAGCCGTCCTCGTCCTTCACCGCCAGGTCTCCGGCCGTGTAGCAGCCCGGGATGGTCTCCCAGTAGGCACGATAGCGTTCATCGTTCCGGTAGACCGTCCGGAGCATGGCGGGCCAGGGTTCCCGTATGACCAGGAACCCGCCGGTGCCGGGAGGGACAGGATTCCCTGCTCTGTCGACCACATCCACGACGGCCCCCGGTATGGGTTTTCCGGCAAACCCCGGTTTCATCGCCTCGCCGATCATCGTGGTGATGAGGTGCATCCCGGTCTCGGTCTGCCACCAGGTATCCACGATCGGGCAGTGCCCGCCGCCGATCTGGTGATAGTACCACTCGAACGCCTCGGGGTTGAGGGGTTCGCCGACGGAGCCGAGCACCCGCAGCGTTGAGAGGTTGTACTTTGCCGGCCACTCGTCGCCGTAGCGCATGAACATCCGGATCGCCGTCGGAGCGGTGTAGAAGATCGTCACCCCGAGGTCCTGGACCAGCCGCCAGTAGGCGCCCGGGTCCGGGTAGTCGGGCGTCCCTTCGACGATGACGACGGTCGTCCCGACCGCGAGCGGGCCGTAGACGATGTAACTGTGACCGGTGATCCAGCCGGGATCGGCGGTGCACCAGTAGACGTCGGTCTCCTTGATGTCGAAGTCGTGGCGGGCGGTGTAGTAGGTCCCGACCATGTAGCCCCCGCAGGTATGCACGATGCCTTTCGGCGCGCCGGTCGAGCCGCTCGTGTAGAGGATGAAGAGCGGGTCTTCCGAGTCCATCGCCTCCGCCGGGCAGTTCGGCGCCGCTCCGGCCATGAGGTCGGCGTAGTCGATCTCCCGGGCGGGGTCGAGGTCGGCCGCCGGGGTTTCGCGCCGGAGGACGACGACCTTCTCGACGCACGGCGCATGGGTGAGCGCTTCATTTGCGATCTCCCGGAGCGGGACGGCTTTCCCCCGCCGGTAGGCAACGTCTGCGGTGATGAGGACCTTTGCCTCCGCGTCGTTGATCCGCATCGCAAGCGCGTCCGACCCGAACCCCCCGAAGATCACTGAGTGGACGGCCCCGATACGAGCGCAGGCGAGCATCGCGACGATCTGCTCGGGGACGAGCGGCATGTAGATGCACACCCGGTCGCCCTTTTTGATGCCGAGGTTGATGAGGCCGTTTGCAAACCGCATCACCTCACGGAGGAGGCCGTCGTAGGTGAGCCTCCGTTCCTCTCCCTGCTCGCCGCGCCAGACAATCGCCGGCTTATTCTTCCGGTCGCTGGTGACGTGACGGTCCAGACAGTTGTAGGTGATGTTGAGTTTCCCGTTGACAAACCACTTTGCGTAGGGGTAGTTCCACTCCCTGACCCGGTCCCACGGCTTAAACCAGGAGAGTTCACGGGCGACCCGGTCCCAGAAGGCCTCCGGGTCGTGCATGAACTCCTGATACGCCAGGGTGTAGTCCGGCGTCCAGGCGGTCGCCTTACACCGGGGATCGGGGAGGTAGCGTTTCTCTTCCAGTTTGACGGCAAACGTCCCTGTCATCTTCCCACGTTCCTGCATGACGAATCATGCCAGATTTGCCCGGTCGATACCCGTGCAGGTCCTGACACCGTGCAAAAGCGGCAATCTTCCGGGCCAATCGATCTCCTGATCGATGGGCCCGTGATCGTGCTCCCATACGGATTGGTCACCGGCACGCTCTCTGCCGGTTCCCATCAGGGTGCAACCTTTCCGGGCGCCTTCTCCCGTATGGCCACCCTCTCATTTGACATGATCTATCATGTATAATTTATCATGATCAATAATGTATAATCTGATGATAAATGTTGTGGTCGGCAGAATGAACGGAGTCAGGCTGTGTGACTGCTCCCCCGCTGAAGTGGAGAGTCCCCTGCCGGTGCTATCCCGGAAACCGGGCACCATAAAGGGGAGGCAGGCTTTTTGGGCGTCGCTATATGGCCCGGCCCGGCCAGAACGTGGTAGTGGTTCCTGGTTCCGCCCCGGCTACAGCCACCCTTTCCGGTTGATCGCCACAGCGAGGAGCGAGGAGACGATCAGGGAGAGGATAATGATGATAAGAAACCCGTAGGGCTCGTCCTGCAGGGGAACCGGGACGTTCATTCCGAGGAAACTTGCGATCATCGTGGGGATGGCGAGGATGATGGTTATCGAGGTGAGGAGTTTTAAGACGTTGTTGAAGTTGTTCGATATGATCGAGGCGAAGGCGTCCATCGTCTCCGTGAGGATCGTCGAGTAGGTGTTCGCCATCTCGATCGCCTGCTTGTTCTCGATGATGACGTCCTCGAGGAGGTCGGTGTCGTCCTCATACATCCGGAGCGGCTGGAACGTCAGGGTCTTGTCGAGGACAATCTGGTTGCTCCGGAGCGACGTCGAGAAGTAGACCAGGCTCTTTTTTAAGTTCATCAACTGGATCAGTTCTCGGTTCCGCATCGACTGGTTCAATTCGGCCCCAATCCGATCGGATATCCGCTCGATCTGACGCAGGTACTGGAGGAAGTAGGATGCGTTCCGGAAGAGGATCTGCAGCACGAACCGGGTCTTCTTGAAGGTGTAGAACAACTTCACCCGCCCGTTCACGAAGTCCTGGATGATCGCGTTCTCGCGAAGGCAGACCGTGACGATGGTATCGGGGGTGACGATGATCCCGAGCGGCATCGTCGTGTAGAGGATCGTCTGCTCCGGGTAGGGCATCGGTATATCGATGACGATCAGGGTGATGCCGTCCTCGGTCTCGGTCCGCGGACGCTCCTCCTCGTCGAGCGCCGCCCGGAGGTAGTCCCCGGGAACGGAGAGCCGGTCCGAGACCTCCCTGATCTCGTCTGCAGAGGGGTTGACCATGCAGACCCACGAACCGGGCTCGAACTCTCCCGTCTCCTCTGTCCGTGGCGTTGGGGCCGCTTCAACCGTGCGGTAGATCTGGAACAAACCTGGTCTCCCTCCTCACCTGCGGGGCGTAAAACCCGTAATAAGGATTTATCGGTTCAGCGAGATGAATCCTCTGATCCGGTGCGCTCGCCGTCGTCCCGTTGCGGCCGGCCGGGCAGTCTTAAAAAGAGGAGGGGGTTCTTCACCGCCGTTTCAGCCAGAATCCGGCGCTTATCGCGCCGATAACAAGGAAAACCAGTATGACGGGGACGAGAGGCGTGCTGGCGGTCGGATCGGCGACCGCATCCTGCACCTCCCGCATCACGTGACCGCTCACCTCCTGCGCTGCCTTCGACATATCGCCGGCCACCTCATCGACCGTCTTCCCGACCCCCGATGCATCTGTCGCGTTGGTGGCCTGGTCTCCCGTGCCGGAAGGGATCGGCGTGAATGTAGGGAGCGTCTTTGATGTGGCGGAATGGGAGGAGGAGCTCGTACCGCTGCTGCCGGAATCGGGCGCCTGAGGCGCGGGGATCTGGTTCTGGATGTAGGCGTCCAGCTGGAGGTTCCCGCAGGTGTGGTGGCAGCACGTCACGCCGTGGAGTTCCACCGACTGCTGGAACTCCTCTGCGAGGTGCTGCAGAACTTCGGCTTCTGGACTCCAGTATCCCTTTCTGGCAGCATCCAGCATCCTCGCGGTGATCGACTGGTACACGTAGGGGTTGTGTGCGCTGAAGAACTCCTTCAGGCCGAGGTCGTATTGGTCTTTCGCGTATGTCTCGTAGACGCTGTTCCACATCTCCTCGGTGATCAGGTCCGGCATCGTAACGTCCCAGATCCACATGTTTTCTACAAACGCCTCCATATAGCGGGCTCCGTCGAAACCCTGATCCATCATCCCGCCTATCCATTCGGGATTGAGGTACCGGGAACGGAGATCACGACTGAGAAATCGCTGGAGCGTCTCTAATTTCTGGTTCTGGGCATCTCGCTGGTTATTGATATACATATCGGGGGAGGTTCCGGAGACACTCTTCACCGCCAGGTTCAGCCCTCCAAAGTAGGCCGCAACCATCGGGTGTTCCAGCGTCCCGTAGAGGTTGGATGTCCTGGAGAAGACGGCGGTATCCACCTCACCCAGGTTTGCACGGAAGACATCCGCGTACTGCTCCCCCCAGATCGTACTCCCGTAGATATGCCCCATCCGGTTGATGTAGAGCTCGGCGAGGTCTTCGGGGTTGCTCCAGGTGTCGGTGGCTCCGGTGGCGGACTGTATCCCCGGGGTATACGAACCCGGCGGCGGGCAGAAGATACGGGAAACTGCAAGTTCACGTGCTGTCTCCTCATCGTAACCTCTGCTGATGAGGTCCTGGTAGATCGCCGCGGTATGCTCTTTGACGTAGTTTGGCGTTGCACCGTCGTCGGCAGCGGCGGCAAGCCGCACAGCTTTGTCGATCAGGATTAGTTTGCTGGCATACATATCCCGGTATATGCCTGACGTGACGACGAGGACATCGATACGGGGACGGCCGAGCTCCGTGGATGGGATGAGTTCCACGTCCTTCACGCGGCCGTATTTTTCGTCCCAGACGGGCTTCACGCCGAGGAGATAGAGAATCTCGGCCTCCATGGTTCCCTGGTGGCGTGACGTCTCGACCGACCAGAGTAGGAATGCCACCTTGTCGGGATAGGCTCCGTGTGCTGCCACGTGCGCTGCAAGCAGATCATCCCCGAGCTTCTGTCCGACCGTCCAGGCGGCTTTGGTGGGGACGATCCGGTCGTCGAACGTGTGGAGGTTTCTGCCGGTCGGAAGTGCGTCCGGGTTGCGCACCGGGTCGCCGTTCGGGCCTGGTGGGATGTACTTCGCCTCGAGGGCGTCCAGGATGCGGGGTATCTCGATGCTACAGCCTTCGATCCGGTTCCTGTAGTCCAGCGCCAGGTTAAGATCACTGGTGATATCCGCATGGGGGCCGCCCAGGCATGCCGTCTGCGCGTCATTTGGGGACGTGCCGTTGATGACCACTTCGGTAAGGAGTGCCAGGCGGGTCTCCTCGCCGTTGCCGGTTGCAGCGACATGGTCGGCGAACGGTCTCCCCAGCATCCCGTCTATCATGGCGACGAGCTGATCGCCGGCAGGGATTTCGCTGAGCGTGTGGGAGCCATAGGGCATGAACGTGGTCTTTAGTTCAGTTAAATATTCGTCAAGGTCATCGACAAAGGCGTCGAATGCAGCACTATCGCTCTCCAGCGTCTGGATGTCGGCCCCGAGATCTGTGGCGAGATCAAGATCCCTGACGGCGGTGATGATATCGGACCTGTACTCGGCCTTTACCGCCTCGTCAACGACCGTCCGGTAATTAGTGATTGCATCGTCAAGGTCGGCGAGTGGGCCGTAGAGGCCTGACGGAACGATGGTCGGGGTCAGGAAGTCGACGATCGCCATGTTTGCGCGGCGCCGGTCAAAGATACCTTCCGCATCCATCGGAAGAACATGGACATGCGGCATATCGCCCATCAGCAGGGCGCCCCAATCGTCGGCTGCGAGCCCCGATTCTTTTCCGGGCATCAGGCAGATGTTGCTGAAGATAGAGAATATTGCATCGGCCTCGTACACCCGGTCCATGTAATAGTAGAAGGCCAGATACTGGTGCGTCGGGGGAACCGATCCGTCGTGGTACATCACACTTGTATTCTGGTCCCAGCCCCACATGGGGTGAGGCGCCAGAAGAACGTTGCCAAACCGGATTGTCGGTATAACGAGCGAACGTGTCCCGCCGTTTTCATAGACCATGATCTCGCCGGGGGGCTCGCCCCAGATATCGACCATCTCCTGGCGCTTTGTAGCGGGCAGTTCGTTGAACCATGCGAGATACTGGTCTTCCGGGATCAGGATCACATCGCCGGCCTCGACGCGGCGGTTCAGTTCCTCCTGTGCCCAGGTCCCGATGTTGTAGCCCTTTGTGGCCATCAGTTCTGCAAGTTCATCTCGGTCTGGGAGGGGTTCGGAGCCGAGATCGTATCCCCGGTCCTGCATTGCTTTAAGGAGGCTGGCAAGGCTGGCCTGCGCGTTGAGGTAATAGTCGATATCCGCACCGACCATGGCTTTCCCGGCCTCTTCACAGTAATAGGGGATGACGATCTTCTTCTCTGCATTGCACGTTCGGTGCAGGCTTGCCCAGCCGAGGGTGCGCTCCGTCAGCCATGCCACCTGGTCGTCGAACGGCTTGTAATAGGGCTCGCCGGTGATGGGGTTGGGTTCGGTGCCTGCGAAGACGATGGGTTCGATGGTGCCATCGAGCTCCGCCATAACCAACTGGTATGCCTGCTCCGGCCCGACACCGTGTGGGCTCTCTCTCCAGGTCGTCTCATTGACGTCGTAGAAAAGCCTGACTGCATTCAGCACGGGGATGTTGAGGTCCTTTAGGTTCTCGATCCCCCGGTCCGGGTCGCTGTAGTCAAGCCGGGACCCCTTCGATATGAGCACGGCCGCATCGATGAGTACCTCTCTGTTATTGAGAAAATATCCGATACGAACCGGGTCTTTGTAGTGATAGCTGGCCACGATGACGTTGGCGCCTTCGGCCTCAAATGACCGGACCAGAGCGTCAATCATCGGACCGTCCCGGGCCATGTACTTATAGTCACCGGTGATGATGCCGACAGTCGGGCGTGTCGCGTCGTATCCGCCGGAAGCGGTGTACCAGTCCAGATACTCTGCCGACGTGGCGAATATCCGGGGCGCGTCTGGGTGGTAGATGCCGTACACCGGCCGCTTCTGGGGAGGTGCCACGTCTGCTGTAATGTTACAGTAGGTGACCCCGATATAGCGTGCAAGGTTGTTGAAGTTTACATCTGAAGGATACTCCAGGTACTCGGTGATATTGGTTACAGCCGGATCGGTCGGGTCGACGGTATGCAGGCTGTAACTCTGCATGAGCGGCCCGCAGGCGATGACGACACTTCCGTTATCCCGCGCAACCAGTACGGTATCGCGTAGGGCCTCGACGGCCGGTGCAGCCAGGTTTGAGAGGAGGATGACGTCGTTCCCATCGAGACTGAAAGAGAGATCCTCGTTTGACACACCCAGATACGCAGAGATATCCATTACAGACTGAATTGCGGGATCTCCGGAGACCGACGCCATGCCCGACACTTCAGATGGACGGGAGAAGACGTACGCGATCCTTGGCCTGCCGGGCGGCGGGACGGGATCTGCAAGGTCGTGGCTTGCGTTGTAGATACGGTTATCCAGGGCAAGGAGGAGCTGTTCGAGGTTCGCCTCCCCGCCGTAGAGCCAGTATCTTTCGAGAACTTCATCTGCAGGGGCACCGAAGGCCATGCCTCTGGGGAGGTCGCAGGTGATTACCGTGGCGTTTCCACCGGCTGTGCCGTTGATACGGGCAGCGGTCTCATTGCCGATGGATGCGGCAAAGATAAGCGGTTCCCCGGCGAAATCGTGCCGGATTGCCTCTTCTTCGGAGAAGAGGGAGACGTTCAACGGGGCGCTTCCGGTCACGTTGGTGATCGCTGCCCTCCTCTGGCTGTCGCCCGTGACGATCGCTATCCTGTTCTCCGGGACGTCCTCCTGCAGAGACCCGGTCGTGTTCCCTGCACCAGCGGGAGTTCCGGAGTCCCCCAACGGGAGCGGGTCGCCGGCGGTTGCTGTCGGGGTCGGGGTCCCCGTTGCGTTCCCGGATTCGTCAGGGAGTGGCGTCTCCTCCCCCTCTTCAGGGGCTGCAGGCTCCTCTGTTCCGGCCGCTTTCGGCATCGAAGGACTTTCAACCGGGTTCCGGGTATCCAGCCCGTTCGTTCCATTCTCCGAAACTTCTCCGCTCCCGGCCGGGTCCGCGGCGCCTTCACCCGCCGCAGGCGCGACCAGGAGCAGCGTGATCATAATCAGCGCCCATAACCAGTACAGGTTGCTTTCTTTCGTAACTCTCATACGTTAGCCTCTTTTCCTCCCGGAGCCGCCTGCTGCGGCCGGGCATTTACTAAATATATTTTTAGATAGATCAAGTAAGCTTGCTTATTAATAAGCGTTACGGCTTTGGGCGGTAGAAGAGGCCCATTTAGGGCAAAAAAGAGTTATTTATCTTCGTTTCCATCATCGGGGACGTAGATGATCTCGCCGTTTTCCAGGCGGTACGCCGTGCCCATACGGCTGCCCTGGCCTCCGGCGAGCTTCTCGGTCATATTCAGCACTTTGAGCGTCTTTCCTTCCTTGATGATGATCTGCATATTCGGCTGCCCCGGGTTTTTCACGACCGTGATCTCCGATTCGTCGTCAAGGAGCTCGGGAATGCTGTAGGAGACGACGAGCATGACCAGGAGAGCGACGGCAAAGACCATGGCGACGTCAAAGAGGTTGGCGACGCCGGAGAGGGGATCCTCGTCCTCGTCGTCGAGGATGATGCGACGTCTTCTCATGCCACCATCCTCGCCACGTATTCCATGTCGCTTAAGTCCTGCACGTACCACCGGCGCTTCGTCAGCATGATGGCATAGGCGATGCCCCCGGCAAACAGACCAAGCACGGTCGTGCTGAATGCGATGACCAGGTTGGATGCCAGCGCCTCGACGTTCCCTGCCGAGAGGCCCATCAGTGCGGGGCCGAGGGGTATCAGCGTTCCCATGAGCCCGAGCATGGGGGCTGTCCGTGTCAGGATCTTGAGCCGCTCCAGTTCAGCCGCAATGCGTATCTCGTAGTCCTGGAGGAGTTTTTCCGACTCGATTGAGAACCGATCGTCACCGAGAAACTTCGCAAGGTCGCCGATGAACGATCTGAGGAGAGGGTTTGATCCTGATGCCGCCATCGCCTCTGCGGCCTCACCATACGATTGGGCCTCGATAAGCGCTCGGGTCTCCCGGCACCCGGCCCTGAGCCGCCCGGGATCCCGCGTTCTTCCCGAGTACTCGGATATGAACTGGCCGAGAGCTGCCAGTGTCCAGACGACGAAGACGAGGAGCAGGATGATTACGGGATAGAGCAGCGCCCCGGATATGGTGAACATGGTCTCCATGATCAGTGCTGATGGATCCATCATCTCCCTCCTGGACGCGTTGCTGCATGCCGTAATCTGTCGGCAAGCGCCCCGAGCAGGATCAGGGCAGCCATCAGGCCGAATGCGGCGAGCATGCCGGTCGGATCGGTTGCGGTGCTGAATGCCGGCGCACTCTGCGCCTGAAGGTAAGCCGGGACAACGAGAAGGCAGAGCAGGTAGAAGAGACCGAGAAAGAGCATGACGTTACCCAGGGTGGACGGGTTTTTCGTGCCGGTCTTTGTTGTGATCCAGCTCGTGCCCGCTCCCCCTCCGATAATTCCTGCAAAGAATATACCCCCGGCGACGGCGCCCGCCATAATGCCGCTCACCCCGGCGGTCTCGGTGAAGAAGAGGCACGCAAGAAACGTTGCAGCAAGGCATGCCGGGCAGGGAAGGGACATCAGGAGAAACGTCCGGCGCGATATATCCTTCCGGTCCGACAGCCATGTCTTCTTCGTCTCGATCCCGAAATAGACGAGCGCGAGCCCGATGATGAGGTGCATGATAAGGCCGAGCCCGACGATCTGCTCCGTCAGGGTGAGCGGGACACTGCCCACAACCGCCCCTATGATGAGCGCCGCGAGCGCGTACACGGATGCAAAGCAGAGCATCTCGCGTATCCGCAGTCCCGAAAGTCCACACCCAACCCCGCTCTTCAATGCCAGAAGGGCGGTGCCGCCGAAGATGCCGGCGGTGAGAACGTTGACAAAGTTACTCATAATTATTTAAGTTTGCGCAACTACACTTTATAAAATGGGCGGGTTCGGATCTAAAACTGTAGCCCGTCGTCCTGCAAATTGGGCATACAACTCCGTACCTGCTTATGCCGGGTGATGTAGCAGTACAACCGCGCCCGCCCGAATACTACCCGGACGGGGTTTGCCAGAAAAAGAAAGATTGAGATTAGATGACCAGGATCAGCGGCGCAAAGACCAGCGCGACCATGGCCATCAACTTTAAGAGAATGTTCAGGGACGGGCCCGACGTGTCCTTGAAGGGGTCGCCAACGGTGTCGCCGACGACCGCTGCCTTGTGGGCCGGGGAACCCTTTCCGCCGAGGTGGCCCTGCTCGATGTACTTCTTTGCGTTATCCCAGGCCCCGCCGGCGTTCGCCATCGTGACAGCGAGGAGGAACCCGGATGCAAGCGAGCCTACGAGCAGGCCGCCGAGGGCTTCGGTGCCGAGGATGAACCCGATGGTGAGCGGCGCGGCGACGGCGAGGACACCGGGCAGGATCATCTCACGCAGCGCCGAGTGGGTGGATATGGCGATGCAGGAGGTGTAGTCGGGGTCGGTCGTCCCCTCCATAAGGCCGGCGATCTCCTTGAACTGGCGCCGGACCTCGTGGACGATGCTGTACGCGGCCTTGCTGACTGCCATCATCGTGATGGAGCAGAAGAGGAAGGGAAGCATCGCACCGATCAGGAGACCGATGAAGACATTCGGAACCGAGACGTCGATGATCGAGAGACCGACCGCCTGGGTGTAGGCGGCGAAGAGGGCGAGCGCCGTCAGCGCCGCGGAGCCGATAGCGAACCCCTTGCCGATGGCGGCGGTGGTGTTGCCGACGGCGTCCAGGGTATCGGTGATCTCACGGACTTCGGGCTTCTGGTGGGACATCTCGGCGATACCGCCGGCGTTGTCGGCGACGGGGCCGTATGCGTCGACGGAGAGGGAGATGCCGAGTGTCGAGAGCATGCCGACGGCAGCGATCGCGATACCGTAGAGCCCGGCGACCTGGTACGAGATGTAGATCGCAACGGCGATGATCAGGACCGGCCAGACGGTGCTCTCCATCCCCTTCGCAAACCCGGTGATGATGGTGGTCGCGGCCCCGGTCTCGCTCGACTTCACGATGGCGAGAGTCGGTTTCCGGTCAAAGGAGGTGTAGTACTCGGTGATCAGGCCGATACCGAACCCTGCGACGAGACCGGCGATGGTGGCGTAGAAGACCCCGATGTACTCCGCCCCGAGGAGCGAGTTCACCAGGAAGTAGGTGGCGACGACGACCAGGATGAGCGCGGAGAGGAGGCCCTTGTTGAAGGCCAGGTGGATGGCGCTGCTCTCGGTCTTGTTGGTCCTGACGAAGAACGAGCCTATGATGGACGCAACGATACCGACCGCGGCGATGAGCAGCGGGAGGATGATCACGTTCATGACGTCGGCGTTCGGGAACTGCGTGGCCGCGACGGCGACGCCGAGGACCATCGCCGCGATGATCGAGCCGACGTAGGACTCGTAGAGGTCCGCACCCATGCCGGCGACGTCGCCGACGTTGTCGCCGACGTTATCGGCGATGACGGCCGGGTTCCGGGGGTCGTCCTCCGGAATGCCCGCCTCGACCTTGCCGACAAGGTCGGCGCCGACGTCTGCGGCCTTGGTGAAGATACCGCCGCCGACACGGGCAAAGAGGGCGATCGAACTTGCCCCGAGACCGAATCCGGTCACGATGGTGAGGACTTCAGCCTGGGTAAGCCCGGTGAATGTGCTGATGACCATATACGCGAGCGAGAGCCCGAGAAGCCCGAGCCCGACCACGGCCATGCCCATGACCGAGCCGCTCGCAAACGAGACCCGGAACGCATCCGCGATCCCTCTCCGTGCGGCGTTCGTGGTCCGGACGTTTGCAGCCGTGGCGGTGAACATGCCGATGTAGCCGGCGGCCGCCGAGAGCACTGCGCCGAGAACGAAGCAGGCGGCGGTGAGCGGGTTAATCCAGATCCCGAGGACGACGGCAAGTACGACGACGAATAGTGCTATAGCGCGATACTGTCTGTTCAGGTAGACCATTGCTCCCGCATGGATGGCGGCAGCAATTTTCTGCATTAATTCGGTACCCGTGCCCTCCCGCTTGATACTCATATACGAGTACCCTGCGAACAGGAGAGCGAGAATGGCACCCACAGGTGCCAGATACACAAGATCCATCTCTCTGCATTCCTCCGATAGAGTACCATATACAAAGGGATTCAACATTTTTAAATATGTGGAAAGCATCCGGGGAAAATTAGTGAATGTTTAACTGAAATCCATCACTTCTGGCTGGAGTGTCTGGAGATCGATGACAAACGCCCGCGCGGGGGTAGGATGGATGTTCATCTGTTTCTGAAACGATGTCTGGGACTGCCAGGTGCCGGTGTTCACCCCGAGGACGCCCCGGTAACGGGTGATGCCGCAGATGTGGACGTGCCCCGTAAGGAGGATCTCGGGGAGCGGGTCGATGACGAGCCGGTCGGTCTTCATCGCGGCGATGGGGGTCCGCATTCCATAGGGGGAGGCAAGCAGCCGGCGTTTCAGCATCTCATCCATGATCTCGCCGGGCCGTTCGTAACTCGCTCCGGGAATGAGCCCGATCATGTCGTCGAACGACCGTCCATGGTACATCAGGACCCGGACACCCTGGAGGTTTAACAGGCAGGGGTTCTCGACAAGGGTGCAGTTTGCCGGGAACTTTCCGGTGAACTCCGGCGGGATCGCCGGCTGCGGCTCGGCCATCCTGACGACGTCGTGGTTTCCCGGAGCAGCGACGATCCGGACCCTCGAAGGGAGATCCCGGAGCATCCCGGCAAAGACGTCATACTGCTCGTATATGTTCCTGATCGTCAGTTCGTCCTCCTGGCCGGGATAGATACCGATACCGTCGACGAGGTCCCCCGCGATCAGGAGATAGCCGGCGTCGGAGTCCTGGAGCCAGTCGGCGAACCGGTTCCATTCTTCTTCGAGGAAGGTGTTGCTCCCGACATGGACGTCGGAGATCAGGACCGCCTTCCCCGGCCGGTCGCTCTTGAACGGGGCGTTGTTGATGGGGACGTCCGGGCGGGAGAGCTGCTCGGCGAAGAAGAGTCCCCCGTCGCTCGAGAGTTTTCCCTTGACCCCGAGCACCTCGTCGGGGAGGATCCGTTCCGCCTCCGCGAAGGCGTCGTCCTTTCCTTTATTGAAGAGCACCCGAATGGCCCCGGTGGGGTCCTCCACCTCGACGAGCCGGTGCCCCCTGGTGGTCGTCCGGACGTCGGCCACCATACCGATGATGTTGCACTCCTCGTCGCGGTAGCGGTGAGGGGACTTGACCAGCGCCTCGATGGGCATCGCGGTCATCCGGCCCCGGATCATTGAGGAGAGGCTGTTGTAGCGGTCCCGAAAGTAGTGGACGGCGTCATCGTGGCCGGTGACGCTCCCCGTGGTCCCGGCGCTCCCCGTGATCACCTCGAGTTCCGGGTCGACAAGGAAACGAGTCCCGTCCCGGACTTTCCTCAGCCCCGGGATATGCTCTGCGGATACGACCAGGGTGCCGTCAGGAACCCCCGCAGCGATCCGGTCGATGAGCGTTGGATCGTTCTGCTCCTGGATGTAACTCACCACGTCGGGATGGACCTGGTGCTTCAGCGCAAGGAACCGGCGTACGATCTCCCCTTCGGCGAGCATGGACCCATGTTATTCTCCCCGGGGTCATATGGGTTTATCTTTTTTCCGCTCGGTCCCCGGAGAACCTATGTATATGAAGGAATAGCATTCTCTTTGGAACACATGTCGGATGTTACCTGGCTGCAGCGTGCAGCATCGGCCCTCCGGGCGTTCAGGGAGAGCGATCACCGGGCCGTTTCCCTGGCCCGGGACCTCCTCTGGGTTGTCGCGGTCGTGGGCGGTATCGCCCTTCTCCTCTACGTCGTCGCCGGCACCTGGCCGGCGGTGGTCACGATAGAGTCGGAGAGCATGGTTCCCCACATGAACGTCGGCGACCTGGTGCTCGTCGTCGATGAGGACCGGTTCGGCAATCTTGTGACCTGGGCCGAGGGACAGCGGATCGGGCACCAGTCCTTCGGGGACTACGGCGACGTGATCATCTATCGCCCGAACGGTGCCGATTCAGTCCACCCGATCATTCACCGGGCGATGACCTACGTCGATACCGCTGCCGTAGAGCAGTCGGGGCTCGGGAAGTACTACACCGACCCACATGGCGGCTACATCACCAAAGGCGACAACAACCCGTACATCGACCAGGGGAACCTCCGAATAGCGGGCATCGGCCTGGTCGAGCCGGTCGAGAAGGAGTGGATCGTCGGAAAAGCCCTCGTCGCGGTGCCGCTCATCGGCTACCTGCCCCTGCACCTTGCCGAGTTCGCCGTCGTCGTCATCGTCGTCATCCTCATCCACGATTTCATCCTTGCGCGGCGTAAAGAGAAAAAGGAATAAGTCCCGGACTGCAATAGAGTGTTTACGATGCCGCATTCACTGCACGACCTGCTCGACGACACGCTCGCCGGTCACCGGCTCACGGAGGAGGAGGCCGTCCGCCTCCTCGCGACCCGCGGCCGGGACGTCTGGGATATAGCCGCCGCCGCGGACGAACTCCGGGAACGGAAAGTCGGTGATGCCGTCACCTACGTCCGGAACCAGAATGTTCACGTCACCAACATCTGCAAGAATCTCTGTGGGTTCTGCGGATTTGGGCGGCGGGCTGATGATCCCGGGGCGTTCCGTGATGATCTCGCGACAGTGCGGGAGAAGGCCCGGGCGGCGGTGGCGCGCAACGTCACCGAGATCTGCCTCCTCTCGGGGGTGCACCCGGACTACACGCTCGACTCCTACACCGACCTCATCTCCTCTGTGCGGGAGGTCGCGCCCGGGGTGGATATCCACACCGCAAGCCCGGACGAGATTGCCTGGGCCGCAAAGCAGAGCGGCGTCTCGACCGCCGCGGTCATAGAACGGCTCCGTGAGGCGGGTCTCGGGACCCTGCAGGGGACGGCGGCCGAGATCCTGGTGGACAGCGTCCGCGCGGTGATCTGCCCGAGGAAATGCGACACAGCGACCTGGGTCCGTGTCATCCGGGAGGCGCACGAACTCGGGATCCGCTCGACGGCGACGATCCTGTACGGTTCCTGCGAGAGCGCGGGAGACCGGGCCCGGCACCTCGGCGTTCTCCGGGATATCCAGGACGAAACCCGCGGGTTCACCGAGTTCGTCCCCCTCTCCTTCATCCACGAGAAGACCGCCCTCTACCGGGCCGGGCTCGCCCGCCCCGGGGCGACCGGCAGGGAGGATATCCTGATGGTCGCGGTCGCCCGGCTCTTCCTCGACAACTTCGATCACATCCAGGTCTCCTGGGGGAAGGTGGGGATGAAGATGGCAGAGATGGCGCTTCTTTCGGGCGCAGACGACCTCGGGGGGACAATGTTCTGCGACGACGTCTCGGTCGACGCCGGCGGCGACGGTGCCGATTACCTGGACCCGGGTGAGATGCAGCGGATCGCGAGTGATCTCGGCCGGACGCTCCGGCAGCGGACGACGACCTACGAGATGGTGTGAGGCCGGTCGAAGACCGGTTTGCACTGGTTAAGATGCAAGGCCGGCCGGGAGAACTCGCTCACATCCTGTTCAAGGCCTCTCGCCCCGGCATACCGATCTCGATGCGGCGCTGTATCGCCGGGAGGTTTATCGCCTTCACCTCGGCGTCCAGCAGGTCATCAAGGTTCTCCAGGGTGGACTCTTCCGAGACACCCACGATCGCTGCAGGAACCCCGGTATTTGCCAGTGCCTCGATATCGAACCCGGTGGTCCCGATCATCCCCTCGTCGGTCACCCAGACCATCAGGCTGGTCTCCCCGACCGGGATGACGTATCCGAATGCGTCCTTGTAGCTGAGCCTTGTGCGCTGGTGGCATAGGATCTGCTGAGCCATGGCTGCCGAGATGTCATCAGGACAGATAAGTGTATGCCCTCCGCCGGAAGCGCACCCGAAGGTTCTTGAGCTGACCGCGCCAAATGGGATTACCCTGCAAAGACGGTTGAGGTGTATGACGCCACCGCTGCAAGAGTTGCTTGACGATGCGCTCGCCGGCCACCGGCTCACGGAGGAGGAGGCCGTCCGCCTCCTCGCGACCCGGGACCGGGGCGTCTGGGAGATCGCCGCCGCCGCAGACGAACTCCGGGAACGGAAAGTCGGTGATGCCGTCACCTATGTCCGGAACCAGAATATCAACGTGACCAACCTCTGCGTGAACGCCTGCGGGTTCTGCGGGTTCTCCCGAAAACCGGGTGACGCTGATGCATTTCTCCATGATGAAGCCGCCGTGCGGGAGAAGGTCCGGATGGCGCGTGAGCGGAACGTGACTGAGGTCTGCACGGTGAGCGGCCTCCACCCGGACTTCGACGCGCAATCTTACGTCGATATCATATCCTGGATACGAGACGAAGCCCCCACCATCCACATCCACGCGAGCAACCCGATGGAGGTGGCCTACGCCGCAAAGAAGAGCGGTCTCTCCACCAGGGAGGTGCTGGAGCGGATGCAGGCGGCGGGTCTCGGGACGCTCTGCGGAACTGCGGCTGAGATCCTGGTGGACAGCGTCCGTGCGGTGATCTGCCCGAACAAATGCGATACGGCGACCTGGGTCCGGGTCATCCGGGAGGCGCACGGACTCGGGATCCGCTCGACGGCGACGATCATGTACGGCCACTGCGAGAGCGAGGTTGACCGGGCCCGGCACCTCGGCGTTCTCCGGGATATCCAGGACGATACCCGCGGGTTCACCGAGTTCGTGCCTCTCTCGTTCGTCCACTGGAATACCCCTCTTTACCGGGCGGGGCTCGCCCGCCCCGGGGCGACCGGCAGAGAGGATATCCTGATGTTTGCTACATCGAGGCTCTTCCTCGACAACTTCGACCACGTCCAGGCCTCCTGGGTGAAGCTGGGAACAAAGATGGCCCAGATGGCGCTTCTTTCGGGTGCAGACGACCTCGGGGGAACGCTCTTTGAGGAGAGCATATCCAGGGAGGCGGGCGCCCGGGACACCGATTACCTGGACCCAGGCGAGATGCGGCGGATGGCCGGAGACCTCGGGCGGACGCTCCGGCAACGGACGACGACTTACAACCTCCTTCCGGGCTGATCTCCGGGGATGGCCGGGCTGCTTCGGCCTGGCCTAAAAAATATGCCTGGAAAATTATAAATATCCACGAATGGAGTATGGCTCCTCAACGCCGGCCTGATGCCGGCGATTGGAGGGAGAAAGACATGGTAGATGGTCTTATAGGCCTTGCAATCCTCTTCTTCGTACTGGCACTTGTCTTTGCCTTGCTCGGAGCACGGGGCGTTGCCGGGATGTCAATGTCTATCGCGAAGTGGCTGGTCATCATATTCATAGTCCTCGCGATAATCTCGTTGCTGCTCTGACCGCCGGCCGGGCTTTCGGGTCATTAAACAGCCCATAAGCCTACTATCCGGGCCGGGATACCCGGGCCCGGAATCAGAGATCCGTATGACCCCTTTTTTCGTAAGGGTCCCTTCCTTCCCCGGGTAGGCGTCACCGCCGCCTGGAGCGTGGAGAAACTGCGGGCTGTGCTCTGCCAGACCATCCCGGTGAAGGGTGTCCGGACCTGTCCGGCACCCCACCCGCCCCTCAATCCTCCGGCCGGAGGTACCTGACGATCGTATCTGCAACCTGCCGGGCTCTCTTCATCGCCCGCTCGTCCTTCCTGACGTCCCCTGGCGCATAGCCCCTGCCGCAGACATACCCGAGGTATGAGAACTCATGGGCGTTCAAGAACCCCTCCATCGTCTCGAGGGAGCGCTCCCCTCCCCGGTCGGCGCAGACGGCGACGGCCACCGCCTTCCTGCCCGCAAGCCTCCTGTCGTGGAAGAGGGAGTAGGTCCGGTCGATCAGGTTCTTCGTCTGGCCGTTGATGTCGTAGTAGTACGTCGGGGCGCCGAGGACCAGCACCTCGCAGTCGATCATCTTCTGTGCCACGCGGCCCCAGTCGTCGTCCTCCGTCGCGCACCACTTCGCCTCCCTGCAGACCTCGCAGCCGGTGCAGGGCCGGATATCCATATCGGCAAGCGTGAGGTATTCGGTCTCGATGCCCGCCTCCCGCACCCGGTCGAGGATGGTGGTGACCAGCAGCGCGGTGTTGCCGTTCTTCCGCATGCTTCCGGAGATACCGAGAACGTTCATGGCCTAGTGCTCGCTCCCCTCGTTCTTGATTCTTGTGATCCGGGCATCGAGATCCAGACCCCGGAACGCGGCGAGGATTTCGGGGATCGGGTCGCCGGAACGGAAGAAGAGGTGCGAGGGGCAGGCACAGTCGCTGCACCCGAACCCGGGAACGTACGCCCCACCGATGGCACGAGCGAGGGCGCACTCGCAGTCCCGGTCTGTGGCGGCGGTGACGACGGCGGCAGGCGTAACGTGCGGGTCGAGGAGGAGGTAGTCGATGTGCCACCGGGGAGGACGGTCGCGGCGAAGCGCGAGCCTCACGTGCCGGTGCGCCCGGGCAAGGCCGCCGCTCCCTAGCGCTGATCCGACGTAGATGTGCCGGCCTGCGGTGAACCCCCGTATCCCCAGGGCGCCGATGCGGACCTCGCAGTGGGAATTATCGAGGACGAGGGCGTAGACCCCCCTATCCATAGTACCGGAGCGCTTCGCGGGCGGCCGCGATATGCCTCCCGCCGCCCGCGGTGGCGGGCTCGCCGTGACCGGGGTAGAGCCCCTCGACGTCCAGCGCGCTAAGGCGCTCTATCGATGCCGCGAGCGCCGAGCGGTCTCCCCCCGGGAAGTCATAGCGCCCGAAGGATCCGCCGGTGAAGACGGTATCCCCCGAGAAGAGCACCCGGGTTTCCGCGTCGTAGAGGCATATCCCGCCCGGCGTGTGCCCCGGGGTGTGGATCACGCGGAGGCTCCCGAGGTGGTCGCCGTCGCACAGGACGGTATCTGGGACGACCCCGGGCGATCGGGCGCCGAAGTGCATGGCGAGGCTCCGGGTGTCGTCCATGAGGCCGGGCGCGTCCGCCTCGTGGATGCAGACGGCCGCATCTCCGCAGATCCGGGCGATCTCCCTGACATGGGCGATATGGTCGTAGTGGGCATGGGTGATGACGATCGTCTCGATCGTCCCGGCATACGGCTCCACGGCCATCGGGAGAACGCCCGCATCCACAAGGACGTTCCCGTAAACGAACGAATTGGCGTAGGTCGTACCGCTCGCGATCCACCGGACTGGCATGCAGACTAATATGGCTTCCGGGCAAATGGTTCTTATGCATACCCTTGCTCTAGCATGCCTGCGCGGGGTCCCCCCGGAGGTGGAGGCGATCGCCCGCGAGGAGGGCCTCGTCCCGCACCACGCCGCGCGGGCCGTCGCCCGCGGGCGGATTGTCATCCCGGCGAACCCCGGAAGGCCGCACCGGCTCTGCGCCATCGGCGAGGGCTGCAGGGTGCGGGTCAACGTGAACGTCGGGACATCGGGCGTCCGGTGCGATGAGGACCTCGAGGTCGAGAAGGCAAAGGCGGCCCTCCGCGAGGGGGCGGATGCACTGATGGACCTCTCGACCGGCGGCGACCTCTCCCGCATCAGGCGCCGGATCCTCGCTCTCGACGCGCCCGTCGGCACGGTCCCGGTCTACGAAGCGGTCCGGCGGGCCGGGAACGCGGCGGACATCGACGCCGACCTTCTCTTCTCGGTGATCCGGGAGCACTGCCGGCAGGGCGTGGACTTCCTAACCCTGCACTGCGGCGTGAACCGCGACGCGCTCGCTTCGCTTCAGGCCGATCCCCGGACGATGGGCGTCGTCTCCCGGGGCGGGGCCTTCCACGTCGCTATGATGGCTGCGACCGGCGAAGAGAACCCGCTCTATGCCGAGTACGACTACCTGCTCGAGATCCTTGCCGAGCACGACGTGGTCATAAGCCTCGGCGACGGAATGCGCCCCGGTGCGCTCGTGGACGCCACCCGTCTCGCCAAGACGACTGAGTACCTGACGCTTGGGCACCTGGCGAAGAGGGCGCTCGCCGCCGGGGTGCAGCGGATGATCGAGGGGCCGGGGCATATCCCGGCCGACCAGGTCGGCTACAACGTCCGGATGATTAAGGAACTGACCGACGGCGCCCCGCTTTACCTGCTCGGCCCGCTCGTGACCGATGTGGCGCCGGGCTACGACCATGTGGTGGGGGCGATCGGGGGCGCGATCGCCTGTATGCACGGCGCCGACTTCCTCTGTATGGTCTCCCCGAGCGAACACCTGGCGCTGCCGGACCTCCGCGACATCGTGGAGGGGACGAGGGTGGCGAGGATCGCCGCGCACGTCGGGAGCCTC